>Ga0307515_10002395_pt1 | contig 40910 bp, 38 predicted proteins | sample 17_EM_MG_FD_194513 | JGI IMG/M metagenome (GOLD analysis project Ga0307515, IMG submission 194513) | Populus trichocarpa ectomycorrhiza microbial communities from riparian zone in the Pacific Northwest, United States - 17_EM | ecosystem: Host-associated > Plants > Roots > Unclassified | place... | reverse complement strand
CCGCCGTCAGAACCGCCTCGGTGATCTCGATATTGGCATCTCTGGCTAGCAGCAGCTCCATTACATCCTTGCCACGCCAATTCCCCGCCGCCGCCGTCAGAACTGCCTTGGTGATCTTGATGTTGGAGTCTCTTGCCAGTAGCAGCTTCATCACTTCCTTGCTTTCTTTCTGATTCCCCGCCGCCGCCTTCAAAACTGCCTCGGTAATCTCGATGTCGGCATATCTGGCTAAAACCGCGGCTAACACTGCTTCATCTCCCTCGGCTGATGCCGCTCGCTCGATAGATAAGTAGCGGCAACCATTGGCACGAACGTCGGCGCCGTGGTCCAGCAACATATTCACCACCGGCACCCTGTAGTTTTTGATTGCAACCATGAGCGGATTCCTGGCATAACGAGTCTTCCCGGAATTGGTATCCGCCTTTCTGTCTAGTAGAATCTTGACAGTCGCACTATGCCCCTGGTGGGCGGCCACATACAACAATGTACCCCCTGCCGTGTTTCTGCAGTCGATATCAAACGTGCCCCATTCCCAGAGCTCTGGATAGACTTCCCAGAGGCGAAGGTATGCTGCTGCAAAGAGCGGACTTAGCGGTGACGACTTTAGATGATGACCTACAAAGTCAGGTGAAGATCTGGATAAATAGCAGGTTCTATCTGCCTTTTCGTTGAAGTGGGTAAACCATTCAGAATATGCTTCACCAGGCTCGCTAGGGCTTCCTAAGAAGCTTCGTAATAGATCGAGGACGGCGTCACGTTCATATGAATCATTGCATTGATATATATGATATGCCCAATGATCATCGGAGTAATTCAAGAAGTAATTTCGACTTTCGGCGGGATTCGGTTGTACCAAGTCGATCTGAACTGAAAGACAGGCCTGAGCTGCCATTGAGTGGACTTTTGAAATCCCAAATTCCTCGCGGTTTTCAAGATATTCCTGGACTGAGAGATGAGAAAATCTCATCACTTCAGATTGCTTATCCTCTACCACTAGATTATGACATATATCTAAGACGGTACCGAGTGAGCTCCCGGAGTCTATCCCTGTCACATAATATATGGCATCTACCCATTCATCCGGGCTCAGCGGTCTGGCTGAGCCCATGATCCACTGCAAGGCTACCTTTGCAATCCTCGGAGCGTCGCCTTCTTCGGATTCAATGGTCGAATAGATTTGATCATATGATTCCTTCAGGGTCCTCGGCAATCTTCCAAGGTTTTTTCTGATATCAGACTCGAATTTCATCTGGCAAAGGTACTGAATTTGGAGGTCAACCCATCGAAACCTGCAGTGAAGTTCAGCGAATTAATCTGGCATAGGATCTGTACTCTCTTACATTCCGTCGGATTTGGATAAAAGAGTGGAAATGATTTCCTGCTTCAATTCCTCCTTGACCTCCCCTCTCAACAGACTCCCATCTTCAATAGAGCGCTTAATCTCTCGATGAATAAATCTCTCGATGTCTGCCATATTATCACTTGCTTTGATATAGAGATTCGGTACATCGTTTAATTTGCGAGTGATGTCGTCATCATCCCTGCTTGAGACGAAGACTTTGACCAAACTTGTCGACGAGTCGATTAGGTCTTTCAACGCTTTGAACAATTTCCAACGCTCGTCGGGGTCGGTTTCATCCAAAGCATCGATTGCAATTGTCGATTGCGGATAAATGTCGAGAATTGAGGATACCAAGTCACAGCTCTCCTTCCATTGCAAATACCCCCCATCCTCCTTTCTCTTTTCATAAGCTGCCACGACTGGCTTCGGCAAGCCGGGAGACCGAAGTGAAAGTTGTTTTACTATAGCCTGCATGATAATTTTTGGATCTCGACGGGGGGATTCATTCCTGTCGCAGTAAAAGTACACCACAGGCTCATGCTCTAGAACTAGCTTAGGCAGCGTATCGATAACAGTACATCTGATTTCAGCTCAGCATTCCGTTAGCTAAACCAAAGAAGAGCAAGCTCACGTAAGCTTCGTTTTTCCGGCGCCCGCTTCATAAAAGGTTAGAACTGGTTGGAAAGTGAGTGAATGCAGGTGACTCACGAATTCCGTGCAACCAGAGGATACTTGAAGAACTAGAAGATCGCCATTGTCGAAACTCCTTCTTGTTTAGCAACCACTTCCCTGTATTTTCCAAAAGTCCTTCTTTAGCATTCTCGTGATGGTCTTTAAATGCAATTCGGGATATCCATTCAAGTATCTGTTGTCGTTTTTGATCTGATATGTTGGGTTAGGAAACTTCCCTGTGTCTACGCAATTTAGAGAATGGGTCTCACAGTCCAGTTGGTCACACATTTTCTCTACATTTGAATCGATCCTAAGTATAGGCTTCTCGAGATCTTCCAAGATAGCAACCAATTTTCCTAGGTGGCGTCTGTCAGTAGGTATGATAACTTTGATTTCGTCTGTATCCAAACCTTCAAGCCTCTGGATATCAATGCGCCGAACTACAGAACCGGAACCATCAGTAAGGCGGGTAACTACGGATTTAGACAAGCTTATGCTTATTATCTGGTATCACGCACTTTCTGCTTCTGCTAATCCTGCTTCATTCCTAACAGATGATTCCCGATTATCAATGGAGTCCAAAAGAGGTTTTTGACCCTCCGCTCCCAGCAACCCAGATAATAAGTTAACTGCGGCAAATTGTAAGCTATTTCACATATATATCTTAAGAAGGCGATTTGCAATTACCGGCAGAAGAACGATCTAAATATCGTTTCGCACTTGCCAGGAATTCGAGAACAGCGGCATAGAGCTCTGACAACAACTCTTGCAAGTTTGCATGGTTGCTCACTTTCGGTATCTGTCTGAGATATAGGTTTTCGTAAATGGTACACCTCACTAGTAGCATTGCAACCTTTTCAACGCCGATAAGGACTGCGCCCATATTCTCTTTGTCACTGATACCTATCTATGCAGAAACCGATATTAGTAGGTATTCCGAGTATGACTGCGAGCTTACCTGTAGAAGCAACCGGACTCCAGCCCAAGGAAGCGCAGCATGAGATGGATCATACTGCATAATAATATCTCCGATAGCTTTAAATTTATCGACCCATGAGAGTATCTTTTCTGCCAGGTCGCGGATGATGATGACTTTTCCTCTAAAGGTGACTCTCCATCGATTTTCCTGACACACATCCCTACTCTTCCTTGCTACGTCCACGAGGTTCTCCAGATAGGCTCGCTTATCGGGATCGGTAATCGGGAATGCTTGTCTATCTTTTTCGGGTAGCTTATTGAAAGCTATTTCCCACAGAGAAGGTTCGTGATTCACGGGGTCTGTAGGCGGCGCACTCGGTGGTGGGTTGGCGTTTGCCTGCTGATAGATAATAGTCAGCGAGGTTCTTAGATGGTAACTAGTTCTTGGGAGATAGCTGGTGTAGGGAGCCGGACGGAAGATTGAGGCTGGACTGCACTTGCTGAAGCAGCAGCATGGAATCCGCGCGTGCTGTCCGAGTCTGGGCTAGGAGAAGACGATCTACTGCGACGCAGCTTCTCTGGGTAGACTTTCAGCCTGTCCCACTTCTTCCTCATTGACTCTTTCATGGCTAGCTTTTAGGTGATGTTAAAGAATCGAGCGGCAGAAAGTGGAGAGAAGTTGGTGAGACGTGAAATGAAAAGCAGGGCTATGGCATGTTTAACAATTCAAGAAAAAAGAAAGAAAAAAAAAATCAAATTCCCAATAAAATGTCAACTTTGTGCTTTGGTCGGAGTTATATGGTAAACATGTCTCCACCAATCTCATTCTTCCAACTTCAAACCATATTAAGATTCAACTTGGTAAAATTCGTGCATCGTTACTATGTAAAAGTATCTAATAGATTTAGAAGCTTGGTTGTCATGAACTATTTGAGGTCTTGTCTATTGGATACATTCCAATTCAGATCTCCGATCTTCAAAAGTGACGATAGCGAATGCCAAGCCAAAATACTGCAGCTTCCGCACCCCACGGAATCATTTAGAAACACCAAACAAAAACAACTCCACAAGTTGTAGACCGTTTTGCACACTTGCTGTAGCTAAACTACTGATGCATTTTTTGGCCTCAACTCATAGGAACAGGTTGTGGTATTGCAATAAAGAAAGGTTTGGTCTTGGCATACGCATTCGAGTGCCTAGTGTACGTACTCCCTAATCTCACGGGTACATTCTACAAGATAGTGTTTGGAAAGCATGCTATTGGGTGGAGAATGCCGCTATCATCGTGGCTGCATGTATCTCGATCGTCTGCGTTATTTCCTCACTTCTTACTCCTCGCGCGATAAGAAGCGGATCGATATCGTACCAAAGAAAGGGTCGAAACCTTCCTGCAGCGGGATCTGGTGCTCGAGATCTGGTGCTCGAGATCTGAGAGGCTGATACTCGGCCCGTCATGCACTTATCTGCGCGTGCGCATGTGCGGTGAGCCGGGTCAGTTTTGGCCCACTATTTCAACTTCCCACTACCTTCCATCTACTAGTGCTCCATTAATATTGCAGTATTCCTACCGGATTGTTCATGTGTGACCGAGCCGCCTAGGTCGGAAACTCGAGTTGTGTTAGTGTGTCGGGAACGAGCTCACAGCGGTAGCATACCACGCATAAGGAGGGCTCAACGTCTGTCAGGCAATTTCAACGCCACTTGATACTCGAATCCCCGCTTTTGTCCGTCGTTGGCAATGCTGCTCCACTCTCCCGAGTAGCCTCCCGCGCTTAAGCGCCATGAAGCGCCCCCACCATGCTGGAATTCCACAAAATTGACCTGTCAGACTCAGCTAACTAAGCTCCTTTTCGATTCAGCGCAGCCGCCGACATCAAGGCATGGGTATTCCTACGACGCGTCGATATCTTCCGGCTCTCTTATCTCGAAAACACGTTACAGCATGCCTCATTACCTTTCTGAAAGCTACCGACCCACGTTGATAGATGGCGGTATCATCAACACCACGGCTGCGCAAGCCTTCTCCTACGTCCGCCTCAAATGAGATGACTACCAACGGAACCCCAAGTCGGACCAAAGCCACCCCGCCCTGCTCTCTTATGACGAAATCTCACCCTGGCACCAAGATAACGAATTCACCCTCTCCGGCTATCGCCCAGAAACCCATTCCGCCTCGAAGTGCTTCGCCAGCTAGACGTATCTCCATAACGAGACCGTCAACATCTACTCACATCTCCTACCAGCAATCTTTTACATAATCGCCGAAGTCTTGAGCTAGCAGCTGTTTCTAAATACGTATCCCGACGCCACACGGGCAGACCAACGGCGTATTAATGCTTCCCCTTCGCAACCGCTATATGTCTGGGCACCTCCGCCACATACCACACACTGCTGAACCATTCAGAGGATGTAGCGCACCGATGGCTCCGACTCGATCTTCTTGGCGTGTTCTGATAGAAGGGTTCTTCATATCGGGGATCTATTTGACCTTCTACTGCGAGCCGACGTTACAGAAAATCTACTGGACCATAGTTTGCACATCGCCCCGCTACGTAAACCAACTAGCTGAGGAGTTTCCACCCCGATAACCCCCCCAGACGTACCTCGGCGATCATAATCGTAAACGCCAGGTTCCAGGGCCGGCGGTAGCGCACTTTTCGCCTCAACATATTTGTTTGTACCGGCTTCTCGGCGCTGGCGCCGGTCACACATGATGTCAAGATTTTTGGGCTGCAGCAGATGAATAAGCAGTCTGAGCTGCCGTATTATCTCCTCGAGGACATGTTATTATTAATTAGGGCCTTTTTCTATAACGTGAGTTAGCGATATGAATCCCGGATCTAATGTGTGACGTTTACTGACAAGTCGCAGTCACGAGTCCCCGAGTCGTTGAAGCCGCTGACCTTCGATATCTAGGGTTCCTCGCACCAGATTTTCCATGTTCTGGTTGTTCTTGCAGTGGTGGTGCACTTGGTTGGTATAGGGTCTGCGTTCGATTACAACTATACACACAGACGGTGCGCAGCATGGTTGCTGTATACGTACCTTCTTGGATATGGAAGTAGTCGCATAGTATTGGGCTCTACAGTTGGATTCGCAAATTTCGGGGCTGGGATAAGTATTTCGCAACATTTCGCATTGCAGAAAGTGGCATAATGCCGCATCTGATGCAGTTCCAAGGCAAGGCCTGATTCATTAGGAAGAAAAAATGGCACGGAGAACGGATGACAAAAGTTGAAGCATTGTCTGTAGCACATGAGTGAAACGTAGGCTTGCATCTTGCATGCATCTAAATACTCTTTTCTTGTACCCGTCTATCTCCGCCAGCGAGCGCCTCACCCGAGCTTGGGGCGAATCGTTTCATGAACTCGCACTCGTTTGAATGACCTGAGTGATACCACATGAACCACTATCGTCCTCAAACGCAAAATTTGAAAAAACCAATAACCTAATTGAAAAAAACAGGATACCGTATCAGGAGATACTACTTCCTTCCATCACTGAAAATTCACAAGCAAGAGTTCTTAGCCCTACACACCTAGTCTCGGAAGCTACAGTAGTCGGAGACTACGTGCCGGCGCTACTTTACGTTCGACGGAGCGAAGCGCAGCCACCGAAGAAGCAAGTACGGAAGTGCCTGGTAACACCGCCGGCCACTCGGACGCCCTGAAAATCCGAGGACGTCAAGCCTCTGGCCTCTCCCAGCTACATACATATACGGTGAACCGTTCGAGTAGGGGAACGAATTGTTTTGGGTAGAGTATGCAAAGTAGCTGAATGGCCATGTCTCATGTCATAACGGCTAAATGCAAGCCTTGAAACCGGGCAAAAAACTGCCCCAAGGACAGGGCGTGATGCAACTTGTTTATTTCTCGGCACAGGGTTTAAATCAATCACCCCGGATTAGCAATGCAGCATTGGGATTCGATGAGGTGTACTCACTTGTTTCTCTGCGACTTTTCCACTTTACTCCACGTCGCGTGTCAAATAAAGCGTGGAATCAGTACTTCAAATATAGAATTGTATTAATATATATAAATAAACATATGCACGGTCATAAACATATGCACGGTCATAAACATATGCACGGTCATAAACACCAACGCACCCTCCGTCCCCAGTACCTGGTTCCTATCAGTGTTGCACGTCATCGCATCTTTAGATTTGTGCTCGTATGACCAGACAATGTTTGTGTAAGAACTCGGCGATAAGATAGATGCAGCCCTGTTGTCATTGTACGCCGATTACAAGCGGGCGAAGCCGCAACCGATTGAATGCGAACAAAGGAAGCCCGGGGTTCATATGTGACAAGATCAAATGATCGCTGGGCTTATTGATTAAGAGCAAGTCCTCAGGGCAGTGTAGTCGCCGTTTAGTTTTTTCTCAAGTGTTCCTTGTTTGTACGAGGGAATGTAGCACAAAACGGGTGCAGGGTGACACCCGAGCCCAGCAAAACACTGCAGCCATTGGGTCGCAAAAGAAACATCGACGAGCTGTGAGATCGGCAACAGCAAACGGATTGAAACGTGATAGGCCAGCCGGTGACGAATGCTCTGACTAGCCGAGGATTGTAACCGTCAAAACGATAACGCAGATGCTGTGAATTTGTAATCCAGAAAGCGGGGTATTTGCTAGCAGAACAGACGTATCTATACGACACCTTGGTAATGAATTTCGGAACTTTAGAGTTTAGTCGGATGGAAGGCTGGCCAGCAGAACTGGAGTCTAGCTCTCCGCAATCTTAGAGACCCAATGGGAGGCCTTCGGAAGTGAGTCCTGCTTCCCCGATATCTCTGACACAACCCCTCCTCTAACTCAAAAAAACCCTCCATTGGCCAGCCTTGCCTAGATATCACGTGACTAAAACCTTATAGACTTCCGGGTTAATTCCAGACGATAGAGGACCAAGGACTGCGACTAAATTCCAAAAATCAGGGCAATGTGCCCACGGGTCGTGGGGTAAAGGGGTGGAGCTGCACCACACAAGGCTATCGAACGATTAAAGTCCTCCAGCATCTAGAACGACGTTAATGCTGACCACATGAAACCCCCAATTGCAACTTGACTACAAACAGTAAACGGTCAACGTTTATCCTATTCCCCGCTTGCGGGATCTTCGGATGTAAGCAGGGTACAAAACCGTTGGCCGCTTTGCATTTGTTGGGGAAGTAGGGTGTTAACAGCCCCCAATTCATCTTGAGGCGGGCAGTCTTCTCATTTGCATTAGCTTCAAAGTTCCGGGGCCTACCTCGCCACCGTGTCTGCCTCGTAGGTGAGCCTGGGATCTTTCACGGGACACAATACTTCCTCCAACAATCCAACTAACAACCCGACGACGTTTGGCGAGTCGGTCGTAGGTATACCCGATATATATCGTCAATGCGGAGGTACCCAGATAATCGATGCGGGACAAAAGGAGGAAGGTATGTTTGTGTCTGGCTGGCATCAGTGAGAACAAGTGCGCTAGAACAGCCCTGTTAGCCTCGTCCAATCCCGAGATGGCGGAGAAGGTTCCGCTTTAGACTCGTAATGACTGGACCTCCCGCAACGCGACTTCTTCTGAAAAGTAATGAGATGCATGAATGATGTCCAGTTCGGCGGATTTGAAATGCAAACTATTTGTGTAAGTGTTTCAGTTGGCTGGCCATGCATATGTACGATATATTGAATCGGTCATTTGTTCGTTGTTGAATAAAGCACATTCAGAGTATTCCGTAAGCTGTAAGTACGCAAGAATTGCGGGTTATCGTTAGAATTTCGTATTCGTAATGCATGCTTAATTACCCCAGATTAGTGCAGTCGGATGCATGATGTCCATCTATCGCCATGTATTGCGAATCTCGAACACCTCACGGAGGATTTTGGCTGAGATGTTAAATGGATATGTCCGAGGTAGACAGTATCCACACCCTGTATCGCATCGAGTATCCACATCACATCGATATCTCCAACCCTCGGAAAAGTATATGAAATGTCCAAAACCTAAGTCCGTAGTCTCGCGAAAACTACCTTGAGAAAGAAAAGCCGGGTTGGATGGATAAAGTAGAGCTGACCGTAAATGCCACTTCATTCGTCGATTTTATTGTTGCTGTGCTGCACCACGGAAGACCAGTCTGTCGCCAGCTATATATAAGGGATTGCCCGCCCTCCACTTTCACGGACTCTTCTTCTCTTCTTTCGTCTTTCGTTCCCTTTCATCATCGGTATCAATCGATACACCGGATTTCTCTTCTCCACTGCCCTCATTTTGGTTGTCGTCGGCACATAAATATTAATATCGTAGCGCCGCTCTCTGTCGTATCTGCCCATCATAGTCACCTTGCATCCCGGTTGACGAGACTCGGCCCCCTTCGTGACTCCACGTCTCCAACCCAACAATACTTTCTCCAATCAGCGTTTCTCGTCCCAATTTGGTAGGAGAAATTTTCGTTCACCTTGCTCAACTAAAACACTTCATTCCTCGAGTCTATCGCCCCTCCTTCAACAATTGGCACAACGTTTTCAATACCAAATCCCACCATCAAGCACTCAGTACCTTCACGACAGACGAGAATTCAAGTCATTGTACCATCCATAGGCCCGTACATTGAAGGCTTGTCGGCACAATTCATATATCGTGTATAGCGATATCCATTCCACACTCAAGGCCTGTTTTGTCATCACCAGCATCATTACCACCACCATCAACTAGCATCGCCATCATCAATCACCATCACCATTACCACCACCATCACCACACCTACAACCACACCCACAGAGTATCGACATCTCTGAGTACACCTTTTATTCGAACCCCTCCGGCGAGACTCCCCAAGCTTCTCACAAACCAACACCAGAAAACCAATCTGAACCAAGACCCGCTTATGTCGGACGTTTTTGGTACCCCTTCTAAAAATAAAACCTCTCACGAAATGTCGCATCCTATAGAGTTGTACGTCGGGATGAGCCAGGGAGCCGCAAACCACGTGACCGCCACAAATCTTGCATCACCGCTTCAGCCCGATCGCCTCCTTGCCTCGCACACAGCACCCCAAACTGGCGACGATCCCGGCTCCAACCAAGTCGATGAATTACCTCCCGAGAATGCGTGTACGACTCCGTGCGCACATTCCCTGTCGGCACCCCCGGCGACATCATCCGACGGGCCCGTCGTACCAGTCGTCGGAACCGACTACGGCAGGGACACGATCGACACTCGCAACGGAGTGGTGAGGGATCCCACTTTTGTCTCCCCCACGACATGGGATGTTGAGTCCATGTTGTTCGGGAGCGCCGACTTCCAGCTTTGGGAGACACCCATTCCCCCGCATCTCCGCTTGCCCCATGGGGAGACGTCCATCCCGGGGCTTCACTCGCCTCGTCGCTCCCATGTGGATGTACTCGCGTACTTCGAAGCGGGCTGGGACGGTTCCCAGTAGGTACTCCTTAGGAGGAACTCGATCCCAACTCCAGATTTGTCCTGGTTTCATCGCATATTCGTTTCCTGGATCCAGTCCTGGGTTGGTCTCCCTATTTTCTATATTCGGGAGTGGGATATACGTGGGAGGGGTAGCTGTAGGGTTCCTCCTCGACTTGTGTTCATATTCCTTAGAGTAGTGTATGCCTAGTGACGTGGCGTATACGTCGAGCGAGGATACTTTTTGTTTCGTGTTTGGTTTTGTTTTTCTTCTGGGTTGTCAGTTTTGCTTTTACGAAAGTTATCAAGGATATTCATCTATTTGTTGATATTAGAATAAACACAGGAACTAAAATACCAACAGTTAGTGACTCACCGTGCCTTCCCCGAAAGCTCGCACTTCGCGCAGTAGTCGGTCTTGAAAAGTACTGAAACACTATTCGTAGAAGTGCTTCCTGCAAACAAATGCTGTGTCCAATCTGTCGGTCACACGCCAACTGGTGAAGTGACTCCTCCGAAATCTCCGTAACTGATACGTTGAACAGTCCCCGATAATGACTCCTCCTTACTGCACCAGCCAGTGCAGAATGAAGCCGGCATGCGTATATTCTCCAAAAGTATTGTTGCCACGAACCCAATCAGCGAAAGTACCCTCACCCAGACTTTGTAATGACCCTAGAGTTTCCCAGGTGAATGAATTTGCCGGCATTTGGGGCTGATGAAGTATAGAGTGCCGAAACATGCGAAAAAAGACCCCGATCGGATGTAGAGCTGGTCATGGGAGCACCGATATTCCCCATGTAGTTCTCGCCGGGCGTAGAGGTGTAGAATGAACCGGGCTGCTTCTTTGCAAAAAAATACCTTGGCTGAAGGACAGTAGCTGGTCGTTGGGTACCAATATCGCGGTCCTTATTCACTATGAATACAGTCAGTACCTCCGATATAGTGGTACCATTGTGTAATCACCGGTAAAGGGTTTTCTGCGACACATTGCCCCGGTCGATTGCTTCCTCGCCCGTAAGGGTGGTATTGGTTCCAGTCAGGGAATCGATTCGAAAGTGGTGTTCGACTGCCCGAATATAATCGCGTTAAAATTGCACTCCGTCTTGCCACTCGGACCTCCGCATTCCTATCGCTCTCGCTCTCGAGTCCTCTCGTACCTTTCTCACGGCGACCCTGATTCGACTCAGTTCTGCGTCAACCCCAGTCGTCCGGGCGGTGTTGGTTCTAGTCTGGGGTTGATTTGCAATTCCGACCTCGCATTCCAATTCGAGAATCCCTCCCAAACAGTGCCCCCGCGTCATCCTCCAGAAGTTGCTTCTTCTGATATGCTAATCCCCCTCCAATCCCGAGACACGGCGGTCCACATGTCGAATCTTCAACACTCTAGAGGCCGTCTGAACCTTGCCGGTAAAGGCCTGGGGACACCGAGCCAAATAAACAAAACTTCGGCAATGCCCAACATCGGGGACGATTATTGGTAGTTGGTTCAGCCACAGCAATATTAGTGCCAATATACTCCCGTATGCCAGACTTCGGCTTCGGCTTTCGCCGGGTGAGGGTGAGCGGAGAGCAGTGGGAAGGTAGAAGAATATTTTGAAGGCAAAAGTTGTCGAGGCCAAGAAGAAAATACAGTAGGAAGCCACATCTGTCAGTGAGACATCATAGCCGATCCTAAGCAGCATACCGGTATGCCGAAGATATGTTTTGAGCGGCAAATATTTTGCCAATATACATATCCGCCCAGGCATCAAGTTTCCTGAATAAGCATGGTTGTTCGGCGAATCCCGAAGTAACGGCTCACCGGATTTTTTCATTTTTTTCGGTACAATGCTTACATATGGCGACTCCCTTTTGTAGCTGAATAATAAGGCACAGCCGTGCGCAAGCATCAGCGGAACCCCGGAAGGTCAATTGCCCAATTAGCACCCCTATTCACTCACGCCACCAACACGGAAACAGGATTTTAGCGTATGGAAGTTCGAACTTTCGAAATTTCGGGTATGCTGCCAATAATATAGGGAGCGGCAGTATGGTGTGGTGGTTATGACCGGAACTGAGTGGGGCCATTCGGGGAAATGTTCTGCCGTTGGAAAGGTCCGGGTCCTTTATCTAGGACCTCGGGATGTTGTCGGAGACACCTTGTCCGGCATTATACTGTCGCGGGGAGGTGAAAGGTTTTATCTTAGTGTGTTGTGCTCTTGCTCGCCGAGGAAAGAACGTGCTGAGCAATTTGAAGCGTGCGGTAGGGCTTAAATGTGGGTTCCCCGGTGCTTGGTAGTAGTGGTGGCGACTGGTAATACTGGACAGCGAGCCAGTGGGCTTGTGAGCCCCAGTTCTTAAGGCATAATCGCTGGTTGGGGCGTGGACGGGCGCGCATTTTCCGAGCACAGCTCTCATTGCCTAACCAAACAAATGCTAAAATGCGCGTCAGATACTTGTTTCCAATTGAAAAGGTATGATTACCTTCTTCTCTTGGACTGGTCAAGGGTGGTACGACGCCAGCATCTCCCATCGAGTCGTTGGCTTCAGTTGGCTGCTGACGTTTCGTTCGTGTTTGGTGGGATATTGAGGATGCTTATGGATTAGTAAATAACGCATTCACTTTAGGTATGTTGGTAGAGCAATGGGTGGATGGTTTGGATGAGCGAATTTGATGACTATGGGTAGACATAGTTCGGCCTTGGGAATTCCGTCCAAGGAAACAGTCGAGCAGTTCGAATAATCCGGGGCTCTATCGTTTCCGCCATCGAAATCCCAAATCGACAATTTCAGCCTCTGGACCATCGAGACGCGCCGTCTGGGGATACTGACTGGCATCGTTGCCCTGTCCAGTTGATTGGAACGGCTGTGTGAAGATGGAAAGAAGTTAACGATGTCAGTGAGGGGATCTACTTGCACTAAATATTCTGCACTTTAGCGTCTTTAAAAACGGTGCACCCCGCTGCAGTAGCGTCAGCTGAGCTACTTAGTATATAGACTTATCTGTTAGTCACACGTGAACGCTATTATTGCCATACTAAAAATCGTAAACTCCTCTTGCTCGCACACAGCCGTTTCTCCATCCTTCACACAGCTCGCGAAGCACAGACCACCATAACCGTTACGCTGTTTCCGCGGTGTCGATCTGTCTTTTCGCCGGGCACTGGAAGAAGGGTGCCGTCTATCCGCAATTACTATACTAGGAAGTATACATGACAAGAATTGATAATAGTGCAACGATTCTGAAGAGCTCGAGCTTCGGATATCCCAATCCCAATCCCAATCCCTCTGACCGCAGCTCCCGGTTTCACTCATGGCTACCGAGACGAACCACATCCCTAATCAGCTAAAGCCAGGTCGATTTAGGTCTAACTTCGAAGTTTCGGAGCGTGAACGTTATATCGATGTTACCAAGAGCGTGCCGACGTCCAATGATAATATATCGCTCAACCAGGGCCCAAGGAATCGTGTTATCGTGGCTCTGTGGGCAAAATACCGGATGGTTTTGAGAAGGCTGCTCAAAAGTCAAGAAGGTATGTGTGTTGTGGTGCATGTCGAACTGATGCTCCGTTAAGACAGGCTGGTAGCAGATAGCAATATATGTGCTTTGAGGCGTTCATGGCACTGCAACACATTAGCTCCGGAGCAGGGCTCCGCACTCGGCATGATTTGCGCTCGGTCTCAAATGCAGATGCAACAAGTAATATGGATAATATGCCCGCCAATTATAATGAAAACGGCTGTCACCAGCTTAATGGGGCCGGCGACGATGCTCGCTCGGGGTAGGGCTGTCACAGCTACCCTGTGGCCGAGTGGGGGCATGGGTATTTGCGAAGTTGAGAGCGCTATATCAACTTACCGTTCGAAATAGATTATTAAAGAAATTCCCATGCAAGACCAGAACATCGTCCTGACAAACTGCACCGATCGCATGCACAAATCAGATCACTATAGAGGGTGCTGGGTTCTCATGGGGGTGTTCTCCAACTGTTCTTATCAAAAGTTCGAACATTCCCTGCTCATATTTATTGTAATCAACAGTCGATCCTTCCAAAACTCGCTCTAACCACAAAACATTAACCAGGACTCCAAACTTGCGAAAGAATCCTATCCTTTAGGCGGTCCAAGGTAGTTAATTCCCTTTCTTTATTTTATCAGCACCCGGGCATTATAGGGAGGAAGGTGAATTCATGAGTGCAAATAGCTGATTCAAAGAATAAACAGTGGCCATTCACTAATTGATGGGGGTGGTCCCCAACTTAGATGAGTCGGATCCGAATAAACCACAAGATTCCAGACGAAACCCAGAAGAAACTCCATAAGCAACTTATTCCTTCCGGATACTGAAAGACGAATAACCATACTCTAGCAGCCGCGTAGAATGTCGTCATATCTCGCCACAAAACGCACCCTTTTCTGTCATTATAGTCCAGAGTAAGAGGTAAACATTCCTCCAAGTGCCTAGGTCAGCCCTGTCCTTCTAGAATTAACTGGCGTATGATCACCTCCAGGGACAAATCCTTACCCTTTAGGCAGTTATCGTCACCTTCAATACAACTGCGTTGCCGATATTGCAACTCGTCGGCTTCGGAAGTAAAGTACGAAGCCAAATTCAGTCCGTAATGGTGGAGGTAAATCGGTTAATGATTGAAGCAGCAAAGCTCTCCTGTTTTACAGCAGCAACTCACCCTTCTCTCAATAGTTAGTACGCGATTGCTAATGATATTTAGGGATGTACACATACACTATGAAACGACAGTCGACGATACCATCTTGGCCAACTCATCCGGATATCCCACTTGCCATAGCTCGATGTGTCGGGTCAACATCTACCGGTTCCAAGGCTGAACTTCGTATACCCACGGCCTTCTCCCATATACTATCCCCCTCTCCTGCCGACAACGCACCTACGCACGCCTAGTTCAAAATTGCTATACACCGAAATGTCCAGCCTTGTATTGTCAGTAAAGGCATCATCATTATATGAACGGACAACTGTGACACCTTAGCTGAAATAAAATACTCTTATCTCCATGCACATCGATGTTCCTGTGATGCATGGTCTTGGTGTTGGATGGAACTTAATGTCGTCTAGGTCGAGTGCCAATGAAATTATCGGTCAACAATAGTGCGTACTGAGGGGTAGTAGGCAGAGCCTTATTCTTCTGGACATAGAATTAGCAAAAGAAGCAAGGACATCGCGGCTGGAATTGTTGCACAATGCAGCTTTGGTCGGTTGTGGGAGGTCGATCTCGGAAATATGGCCTAATTTCAACATTAAAGAATCAGCAATGACCTTAACATACTCAGCACAGTGATATTAAAGGCCCACGCACTCTCTGAGAATCTTTGAGGAGCTTTGTGCTATCTTTCGAATATGGAGGCTGGTAAACCAACAACTGCGTATGCTTGTGGGGATTTCGATCGGGAAGGCTCTTCATAATGACAATCATCAAGCAATAGGGTCACTCCAGAGCAGATTAATTCTGCCGATGCGATGGTCATCTGGTTACGGAAAGGTCTCATCATTTAAAACCAACGGGAAGAGCGGCCGGCTACCTGTGCAGACTAGGCAGGATAGGGAAAAGAAGCGCAAACGTAACTCAAACACGGCAAGCCGCTGTATATAGCTGCTTAGAGCAGACATTGTGATGAATGAGGGGCGCTGAGAGGTACTGAACGACGTCCGTATGTACTATACAGGTGCCATGGTTGTTTTTTATGAAGCTGAAAGATATACATGTATATAGGTACAAAGTGCTGAGATATCAAACTCTGGTTCTGAGTTCCACTGGATATCGATTTTTGCAGATCCACCACATCCTCAGATCCCTAATCCCCAACCTGCTCCTGTGCACATCAGGCCGCCCTGAGATTCAACGCTCTACAAAATCCTAACAACTGTACAAATTGAATGAGGACTATTCGTTGCTATTCATGGCGAATGGGCTAGGGTTGAGTGAACCATTCCCAATGGTACGTAGCTTAGAACTGCCCATCCATCATAGCCGACTATATATTCCACCTGGCTCCAGTCCTTACTCCTAGAGCTACAATTCTTTATATCCATATTCCACGAACATGTGAAGTCCAAATAGCACTGGTACCTATATACTTGCCGGCATAAGCTGCACCTGCAAACGGAGTTCGCCAACTTAAGTGTGTGGGCTGCGGCTTGCTTTTTCCGTCTGAAACCATCCAAGTGTTCGATGGATCTCACCATTTGGTGTATATCAAACGCGACACTTAACAATTGACTAGAACATAGCCTAAAGAAAGGCGGGGACGATTCCAGAATACAACGATTCCGGAACTCTATAGAAACCGACAGCTTATTGTGATAAGGCACAATGATCATGAAACATAGCGACCTCAAGATGTGATATCATATCAATCCTGTGGCCAATAGAAGAATATGGAAAATTGCTTTTCTTAAATTTATGTACTAGTACACCAATTGAATGTTAGGTTAGGCGACGCTACACGAGTTTCTTTCGGAAGACAAACCTGTCCATATCATTTGAAAAGAGAAAAGCTCAATTTATTTGAAGTGTGTTGATTTCTATTACTTTTCCAGATAAATTTCGGTGGAATTCAACGGCCCCATTTCGGGTAATAAATGCAATGTAACTCTACGCACCAATCCAATCAATACAAAGCTATATAAAGATTCTCTTGTCTCGAAAGTGGTACGGTTCCGAGCCTAAAAGTTTCTCAAAAAGAGCAATTTGGCAAAAAAAATTTGAGAATTATAATTAAATTATCAAGTTGTATTATGATCGCTCTTATTTGGACAGATCTTACCATCTCAAACTGTAGATATGAAGTCTATGTAGTCTTGCTTCAGCCTTGTGCTCGATATAGATTGCTGCAGCTAGACAAACCCAAGATCGTGCGGTCAGATCTTATCATCCGGAGCTGGAGTTGCTAACAGAGAGGTAGAGCAATCGGTGGGCAGCTACCAGTAATTTGTTCGTCTCACACGACCATAATTGCTCCCATAGATGAACATAGAGGCTGAAACACCTCTGCAGACATATAGTGCAGCTATAGACGGGTCGCCGGTACGCCCCTGGATTCGCCCTACGGTCTCTTATGCGGCCAAGCAATCATTTCACCACTAAGATCCCATTCTATAGCAATATTGAACGTTATTTGTTCCTATTCCTGTGAGTGATTCTCCATTTGGAAAGCCGAGTTATAGATAATCAACGTCGCGCCTCCCTCAGACCTAGGTTGCCTGCACCATACCAAATCTGCGCCGGCGAGAATACCTGCGGCGTCTGCGGCGTCAAACCGCAATACACGCCATTTAGCAGAGTCCTTCCGACAGAATCTTTTGTGCTATTCAGCTGTCCATGTCGGTAATTCAACTAAGCCTATCTGCGGCAATGTTTGTCCCCGGCTGGATTTACGGGAGTCATGCACTCGATATATGCAACAGTAGCCAATACAATTAGTTTATTGAAACCCCGGAGTCTTGATTGGTGCGGACCGCCGGCGGTTGCAAGTTCAATGCAGATTACCACCAAGTAACTACCGTAAAAACTCGACTGAGAGGTACCGCCTCTAATCTGGTTAGCGGTTATTTTATTGCCGTATATGGAAAATTTTCGGGGATTAAAATGAACCAGATGATCATAGTAACTGGTTTAGGCAGGAAAATTCTATATACGACACAGTTACCCAATCGGGGTGTCCTATTTGTCAAGTTTTTACGGTACCTCGTTCTTCTGTGGGTTGCATACTTGCGGCTGGGGTTTGTAGCGTAATGTAGGCATCACCGATCAAGCATCTTTTTGTGATTACTGCAAAAGGTACTTCAAAAGTGCAGATGGTGTTGTCACACCAAATGTCTTCCGCAGCTACAATAAACTAGATGCCGTCCGATCTCCGATCTACGGTATTTATCTACAGTTGATTCCGGCTCTCGGTATGCGCTTCCGGTCTCGCGACTAGCATCTATCACCCATGCCTGGAAACTTTAATCCTGAATGAGCTGCAGTGAAAGAAGTCGTTGGTTCATGACAAAACTTTCTGGCCAATTGCAACTCGATATGAGGCGCAAAATTAGGAAGTAGAATATTGCAAAACTTTAACCTACATGCACGTGACGAAAACAGTGCTGTTGATGGGTATAATTTGTTTTTTTTCTTTCTTTCTTTTTGTCAAACGCGGAGGATTTAGCTGCAGCTTCATTGTTTTTGAGAATAAGGCACATCCAACCAAATCATCAGTGTGGACCTCAGTTTTATGCATGCATAAGCAGGTGAGAGAAGTACAGCAAGTTTCGTTGAATTCGAATCACGATTCAACACATGCACATCTTTGCCCAGAACTTTTTGGGGTACGGCCAATCATAAGCTTAACTCTAGTGAGGAGTCACTAGTTGGAGCCAATCGATAGGCACCGTAGCACAGCCCCAAATGCACATCGCGAATAAGCTGCCAAATCTGGGAAGAGCCCTACCTGTAAAATCGACTGTATACACTTGCAATGGGTACTCCCTCAGATTCCCACCACTGATGCCGCAGATGCACCTTGAGTTCTTTCCATCAACACTTTATTCGGCCAGTAATTGCAAGTCACATCCTTCTACACTTAGAAGTACATACGTAATATAGACACTTAAAGACTGCCTCTATTCATTACCCCGTTAGATATGGAGTGGCACGTGCGTGATGCCACAGGTTCATACTCTGAATCCCGTTCTGGCACTTTCAAAATTAATCCATCTTTGGTGTGCGTCCTGGATCTTGACTGGCAAATCTTGTATTGTAGAATCCAAATGTCGTCATACTTTTATGGAGTGAGACAGGCCAGCGGCCCAGCCACGTGTGAAAGACAACCAATTCACCACTGATACAATACTCCTAGTCTTATCAGAGACACTGTACTTGCAGACAATGATGTTCTTTTGGCTCTTTGGCCCCTTTTCCCACAGTTAATAAAGCTGTGCTATCACTATTCAACAAGCTGTTAAACTTGAATACGGGGTTTATGCGATATCCTGCAGCGTTATCACAATCGGACGCATCCAACAAACTCCTTTGCGAGCCAGGATTACGGTCAAATTGTGAGGGTGGTAGGGCGACGTAGGTGTGTGATAGAGGGCCCGAGGGCGTGGCTGCGCTGGCTTCAGGTATTGATATGGAGCTAGAGATATATACCGTGCGCCATGCTGAACCCGCAGCAAGGCCATATTCCAAAATTTTCTATCCGCCTATAGTTGCGGAACAGTGAGTCCTAAATTCTCACCCGTACTAATTGTTAGTTTGAGATGAAGGTAGCTGATTGAGTGCTGGGCAGTTGAGTGTCGCTTGAACATTTTCTACAGGGGAGCGCTTCAGCACACCCACAAGGTTAGGTTACCTACATGGTCATGATGCTGCCCCTCCTGAAGCCAGCACATGCGGGGATGTGGTGCCAACTACCCGCAGTCTTACCACATGTGAGCGATTGCAGCAGTAGCAGTTGTATGGTGTTATGGGCTGACCTTTTTTGGCCTGTCATATTCCGCTTGCAGTCATGATCCACGACATATTACAACCCCAGAGTACTTACAGCAACTGAAACTACACGCCATCCTAATCCAAACAAACCAACATACAGGGCTTGAGATGCTCAAGTTAGCTTAGATCCATATATCTGGTAGTAACGAAATTCACACCCCCTTGGCCCTCTCAGAAAAAAGGTGCAAGTTTGCCTCGATTGGAGAGTAAGCCGGTGATTTTGCCAGACATACGCTTCAAGAAAGCATTGGTAGAGCAGTATAACTCATGGTACTGGATTCTATATATAGCACATTTCCAAAGTATCAGCGGCATCGAAGATCGGAGGCTTTCTGCAACGTTCAGGGACAAGCCTTCATGTGTTTATCCAGTCATTTATGCATGAAGGATACCGAGGTAATCTGGTGTTGGCCATGGACGGCTATTGGATCTTAAGCTTGGGACCCTTCACCAAGTGCGGTCTCAAATGGATCTACATACTAAGACTAGAACAGCACAATGCAGGTACTGTACTTGACATCATTCATAGCCAAGATTCTTTATGAGAACATTGTTACCATCGGGTATGGCCAAGCGAGCTGCAGTTCCAACAGATCCCCTTATGCACTCTTAAACACAGCAGCCTCAGTCGGTTTTTGAAGAGACTTAGACCTAAAAGGTCGAAAAACAGTAAGGATAGTAACGAAAAATTGAGCAATTGACCAACCATAATTTGTACGCTTGCAAGAGTGCAATACCGCTTTCCGTATTACAACAGACGGTTCACGTTTTGCCAAACATGAATCTCAATATTTCTCGATACCGTTTGTAGATCACGAACGATCACATAAAAGAGCGAAAGTTTTGAGAACTGTTCTTCCAAACGGGCCCAAAGGCGTTTCTTATTTCCTAGGCAAAGATTGTTGATAGCCGTTGTCCTGTTACATTGTCCAGAGCTTTCTATAATAGTTCAATGCAATTGAAAATATGCTTTTCGGTGCTTTCATCTTTCTGTCTTGTGATCAAACGTTACCTGTTAGAACCGAGTCATAGTGTATGACCGATATCAAATGTTACAAGTAGCCAAACATGAAAGTAAGGCTTCCGCTTAGCCCAATTTATTTTGCTTTTGCCTTCACCTCCATGACTTCCGGTAGAATCGTTTGTGGCTACTCAACAGTCCATATCGGCAGTTCAACCAGACCAACCTGCGAGCAATGTCTATCCACGGTTAGTTCAGCGGGAGTCATGCATCAACGACAGCCAATTCAATTAGCTTTTATTGGACTCCTGGAGTGACGATTACTGCGGGCCGCCGGCGGTTGCAAGCTCAGTGTCCAGATTACTGAATCAGATCCACCAGTAACTACCTTGTTCTTTGTAGTACGTTGGAAAGAACAAGCTAACCGGTTGCATACTCGCGGCTAGGGTTTGGAGTGGCAATGCAGGCGTCACTGATCAAGCATCTTTTGATGGCTGCTACAAAAGGTACGTTCACTTTAAAGTGCAGATGGTGTTGTTACACTCAATGTTTCTTGCGGCGCTACAAATAAACTGAATACCGTCAGATAATACGGTATATCTATAGTTAGTTCCAGCTCTCAGTATGCCCTTCAGGTCTTGCTACTTGAATCTATCACCCATTCCTAGAAATTTTAATTCTGAATGAGCTGCAGTGAAGGACGATATTGTTCATGAATTTGGAGGGTATTGACAAAACTTCCCGGCCAACTCGGTCTATATGATAGTTTTTGCAGTTTCCCAAGCCGTTCAGCATGTCTAGGCTCTGTCCAAGAGTGATATGATGCGCAAAATTGGGAAATAGATAACTGAAAACCCTTACCCTATATGCACGTGACGTATCGTTTCATGAACTCACTCGTTTTGAATGACCTAAGTGATATCATATGAACCATTACAGTGCTCAATAGCAAAATATGGAAACCAGTAATATAATTGAAAAGCAGAATCCTGTAGGTCACGACATATGCTTCTAACATCTAATATGGATTTTCCTTCCATCGCTGTGAAAATATAAAACGCTGGGGTTCTCCATAACGTGCTGCTACCTACCTAGGTAGGTACCTGGCGAAGCACAGCCACCATCGTAGGAAGTGCCTGATAACACCGTCGGCCACTCGGTCGCCTGCAAATTTGAGGACTTCAAGCCTTTCCCAGCCATATACATCCGCAAACGGTAAACTGTTCAAGTGGAAGAACGAAACAGTTGTGCATATGCAAAGTCAATGGGATGTCTCATGTCCGGCTAAATGCAAGCCCTTGAACGGGGAAAAAAACTGCACCCCAGGACAAGGCGTGATGCAGCTTATTTATTTTTTGCGGTGCAGAAACGCAGCATTGGGATTCGATGAGGTGTACATGTTCTCTGCATTTTTCTCCACTCTTCTCCACGTCGCATGCAAAGAAAGCGTCGAATCAGTACTTCAAATATAGAATCGAATCGTATTAGAATATATATATAGTTTATTAACATATGCACTATATATATTCAAAAGCACTCAACTCACACCTGGTCCCCAGTACCTGGTTCCTGCCCTCCACATCATTATCAATGTCGCACGTCATCACACCTTAATGCTCATATGACTACACAATATTTGTGTAAAAACTCAATGATAAGAGATAGATGCAGCCCTGTTGTCATCATACGCCGGTTACAAGCGGGTGAAGCTGCGACAGGGTCCATGTGTGCGACAGGATCAAAAATGATCGCAGGGCTTATCGATTTAAGTGCATGAGGCACGGGCAATCGCGAAGAGCAAATCCACATGGTGGTTTAATTCTAAAAAATGTGTGTGCTCCTTGTTTGTACGAGGGAGGATGTAACACGAAATAAACGGGTAAGGGTGACACACCCGAGCCCAGAAGAAACACCGCAACCATTGGGTCGCAAAAGAAACGGCAGCAAACTGAGATCGGCAACAGAAAACGGTTGAAACATGATAGACCGGCCGGTGGATGAATGCTACTCCGAGCAGACCAACCGAGGTGGCGAAGAAAAATGTAACCACCCTTCAAAATGGTAACGCAGAAGCTGGGAATTTGCGACTTGGAAAGCGGGGTACAGATAGTAGAAAAGACGTATCCATGCGTTCATAGCCGACGTTGGAATGAGTAACTTCGGAATTTAGAGTTCAAGGCTGGCCCAACAGAATTAGAATCTAGCTCTCTGCAATATCACAGAAACCCAATTAGAGGTCTTCGGAAGTGTATTCTTCTTCCCCGACATCTGATGTAGCCCCTCCTTCAACTCAAAACTTCCCATTAGCCAGTCTTTTATCAAGTGACTCGAACCTAAATTCGGTTTCGGAGGGAATATTTTCCTGACGATAGTCCTGACGATAGAGTACCAACATTTGCGACCAAAACTCCGGGGACCAGTGCGACGTGTCCACGGAATGGGACGTGGGGTAAACGGTAGAGCAGCAGCACGCAAGCAAGGCTATCCAACGTTTAAGGTCCTCCTCCAGTATCCAGAACATTAATTAACGCTGACCACACGAAACATGTGAGCAGGGTATGTTGATTGGCAAGACCGTTGGTCTCGCTGTGAAGCTTGTTGGAAGGAGGAAAGCAGGGCGGCAGCAGCCCCCATCTCATCTTGAGGCGAACGGCAGTCTACTTCTCATTTGTATTAGCTTCAAATTTGCGAGTCCCACTCCGCCACTGTGTCTGCCTTATGACGAGCCTGGGAAGCATCTCCTACAGGACTAAATACTTCTAATAGTCCAACTAACAACCAGACGACATTTGGATGACCGGTCGGAGCAGTATTCGATATATATCGCCAACGCAGAGGGACCCGAATAGTGAGACAAAAAGGAGGAAGAGACGTTGGTGCCTAACTGACGTTACGGAGAACCACGCCCTGCTAGCCTCGCCCATCCCGATGTGAGTGATTAACGGTGGTGACAGCTCCATAACTCGCAATGATTGGATCTCCAGTAACGCGACTTCTTCCGAGAAGTAAGAAGACGCATGAATGGTGTCCAATTCTTCGCCAGATTTGAAATGTAAACTGTTTGTCCCTTTGTTTTAGTCGGCCGGCCATGTGCGATAGTGAATCGGGAACCACAAGGTTATGTATTCGTTATCAAAGAACAGTTCAGCAGCACTCGGAGTAGACCGTAAGGTATAAGTGCATGTCAGGTAAAAGAATGGCGGATTATATCGTTGGACTTTCGTATTCTTGTCGCATTCTCAATTACTCGGGATAGTGCAGTCGAATGCGTGATATATCCCTGTCGCCATGTGTTTCGAATCTCTAGAATCCACACTCTGAATCGCATCGAACACCCTCATTACATCGATATCTCTAATCCTCTAAAAATGTATATGAAATGGCCAAAGTTTGGGTCCGTTGTCTCGCAAAAACCTCGAGGAAGAAAGCCGGGTTGTATGACATACCGTAAAAGTGCCAGTTCATTGGTCGGTTCGATTGTTACTGTGCTGGCCATAGTCTGCCGACAGTTGTATATAAGGAATTGCCCTGCCCTTCACCTTTCACGAGCTCTTCTCTTCCGTCTTTCGTTCCCTTTCATCGTCGGTATCAATCGAGATACTGGTTTCTCTTCTCCACTACCCTCGTTTCTGGTTATCGACACATAATATTAATATCGTATCGCGCTCTCTATATCTGCCGATCAAAGTCACCTTGAACACCTGTACTTGTTTATCCGGTTGGCGAAACCTAGCATCGGCGGCCCCGTTCGTGACTCGACGTTTCCACCACAACAATATTTTCTCCGGCCAGTATTTCTTTTCCTAATTCGGTAGGAGAAATTGTCGTCTGCGTTGCTCAACTTCATTCCTCAAGTCCGTCGCCTCTCCTTCAACATCGGAACATTTTCAACACCAAACCCCGCCATCAAGCACTCAGTGCCTTCACGACAGACTCGGCGTAAAGCTATTGTGCTATCCATAGACCCGTACGTTGAAGGCTTGCCGGGGTGACATCTTGCTACTAACAGTTCGCTAGCATCGTGTATAGTGATATCTACTCCACAGCCGAGGCCTGTTCATTCGTCGCCAGCATCATCACTACCGTCGTCATCACCATCATCAATCATTACAACCACCACGCACACCCACAACAGAGTATTACCATTTCCGTGGGCACCTTTCATTCGAACCCCTCCTGTGAGAACTCCCAAGCTTCTCACAAACCACCACCGGAAAGCGAATTTCGACCACGACTCGCTGGTGTCGGCCGTTTTCGGTAATCCTAAAAACAAACCCCCCCCACGACATCGATAACGAAATGTCGCAACCCGTCGAGTCCGTCGAAATCAGGATGAACCTGCTAGGAGGCTCAAGCCACGTGACTTACACAAAACCCGCATCGCAAACACAGCTTCAGCCCGATCATCCCCTTGCCTCGCACACGGCACACTCAACTGGCGAAAACCCCGACCCCAACCGAGTCGATGAACCACAGCGATTACCTCCCGAGAACGCGGGCGCGACTCCATGCGCACATTCCCCCCCATCAGCACTCCCGGCGACATCATTCAACAGGTCCATCGCACTAATCGTCAAAACCGTCGGTACCTACTACGGCTGGGAGACAATCGAAACCGGCCATCAGACCCGCAACGGAGTGGTGAGGGATCCCACTTTTGTTCCCCCCACGACATGGGATGTTGAGGCCATGTTGTTCGGGGGCTCCGACTTCCAACATGGGAAGACGCCCATCACCATCCCCCCACATCTCCGCTTGCCCCATGGGGAGACATCCATCGCTGGGCTTCGCTTGCCCCGTCGCTCCCATGAGGATGTGCTCGCGTATTTCGACGCGGACTGGGACCGTGCCTAGAGGTCCTCTATAAGACGAACTCGATCCCAACTCCAGCCTTGTCTGGGTTCGTCGTATATTCGTCTCCTGAATTTCGTCCTGGGTTGGTCTTCCTATTTTCTATGCGCGAGAATGGGGTATACGTAGGCGGGGTAGTTGTAGAGTTTTCCCTCGACTTATGTTCATGTTATTTGGAGTAGTGTATGCCGAGTGACGTAGCACATGTTGAGCAAGGAACCTTTTCCTTCGTGTTTGTTGTTTTTCTTCTGGTTGTCAGTTTTACTTTTATGAAGTTATGAAGGATATGCACCTGTCATCTATCTGATGGTATTAGAATAAACATAGGAACTAAATACCGACAGTTAGTGACTCACCGTACCTTCCCCGAAAGCTCGCACTTCGCGCAGTGGTCTGCCTTAAAGTGCTGGAACACTATTCGTAGAAGTACTTCCTGCAAACAAATACTGTATCCAATCCGTCGGCCACACGCCAACTGGTGAAGTGACTCCCCGTACAGTCATTCGTGGGTGATGGCGCGCATGGTCTGACGGCGCACTTCCATTAGTAAGGGAAAAATTACTGCTATTCTGGTGGTGAAACTCACAAGGGAGGCGCCCAACTGATCGATGACTGAAAAGTGCGCCGTCAGTCACCCCATGAGCGACTGCAAGTCCCGTAACTGACACGTCGAACAGTTTCGACAATGACTCCTCCATACTGCACCAGCCACTGCAGAATGAAGCCGGCATGCGTATATTCTCCAAGGGTATTGTCGCCACAAACCCAATCAGCGAAAGTACCCCTCGCCCGGAAGCAGTAATGACCCATGGAATTTCCCTAGGGAAAGTATTTGCTGGTCTTTGGGGCTGACGAGGTGTAGAATGCTGAAACATGCGGAAAAAAAGGCCCCGATTGGACGTAGACCTGGTCGTGGGAGCACCGATATTCCCTACGTAGTTTGCCGGGTCCTCATCCTTATGAATTCCGTCCTCACCTTTTGATAAGTTCCGGTGTGAGTGCTCGCCGAGTTTTCAGTCATCATGAAGGCTAGAGGTGTAGAACGATCCGGGCTGCTTCTTTGCGGGAAAATACCCTGATGGGAGGACAGTAGCTAGTTGTTGAGCACCAATATCGCGATTCTCATTTGCTATGAATATAGTCAGTATCTCCGATTCGTTAGTACCACTGTTATCATCACCAGTGAATGCTTCGCTGGGTCTCTCGCCTTCATGAGAGTAGAACGACCAGATCGACCCTGATCGAGTAGCTTGGTCATTGGAGGTATCTGCACCGATGTTCCACACGCCATTCGTAGGATTCTCGTTCGTAACCGTCACCTTTGGTTACTGGGAAACCGCTACGATGATCCCCGGTGGGATGCTCGACGGGTCTTCGGGACAAAAGATGTGTAGAACAATTCGGACTACTTCCGTACGAAAAAGGGCTCTGGGTGAACGTAGCAACAGGTCGTTAAGGTATCAGCACCGATATTCTGCACGCAATTCGTCCGTTCGAACCTTCACATCCGGTGACGACAAACTGTAAGAACAACTGTATCCTGCGGTGGTTAGCATTACGAAGTTGATGAATCCACTCAGCTGGTGCTGAAACACAGTCGAGACCTTCATACTATCGACCAACATGTCGCGACAACTCTGGATCCTGCAACACAATGCAACCTCGGTAGGGTTTTCTGCGACACAATGCTCCGGTCAGTTGTTTCCTCGTCCATATGGTGTAGTGTTGGACAGCCAGAGAATTGATTCGATTGTTGGTGTTTGACCGCCCGAATATAATCACGTTGAAACCGCACTCCGTCCCGCAACTCGGACCTCCGCTTCCGCGTCGTTCTCGCACTCGGGTCACCAATACCCCAGGTCGTCTGTATGGTGTTAGTTTTAGCCTGGGTAATGGTATATTATCCTGTTACATCCTCCACGCAACTCGGACCTTGCGTTCTAATTTGAGAATCCTCCCAAACAATTCGGCCATCATTGTCGCAAATATCCCAGGCGATGGAACTCGTATGCCCCCGCGTCGTTGCTTCTTCTCTAATACGCTAACACCCCCCTCCAATCCCGAGACAAGCCCGTCACATGTTCGAATCTCTAACAACCCATCTTCACTAAACATTGCTGAGAATGGAATTTCCGAGGACGCCGAGACAAATGAAGAAAGCCTCGGCAGAGCCACTACCGGGGACGACCACTAGCAGTTAGCTCAGCCACTGCAATATTGATGCCAATATATACCCCGTATGCCAGACTTTCAGTTCCGGTTTTCGCCGGGCAACGAGAGGTGCGAAGAGGCGAGCGGAAAGCAATGCGAATAAGTGAGAAGGTAGAAAAAAAGTTAAAGTCAAATGTTGTCGAAGTCGAGAAGAAAAAATATACTAGAATGCCAAGCCACAACAGCCACAACTAATCGAGCGAACAGGTGGCAGTGAGACATCATAACCGATTCCAAGCAAACAACAAGACCGGCATGCCGACTTGAATAGTTTGAACGGCAAATATTTTGCCAAACTTGAGCATATCCGTCCGAGAGGCAAAACGCCTTGTCGCATAGAGCTACTGCTTACAGAGCTATCGGAGAAACCCGACGGTGCTTGCGAAGCTTTTTTTTTTCGGTGGCCACCGACCGAACTTGTTAACAATTGATTTTTGAAGATCTCCGTCGGATATGTTCAGCTCCAAAAGGCGAGAGTGCATATGGCAACTTTGTTCGGTAGCTGAATAATGAGGCAGTTGCGTGCAATCAACGGAACCGCGGAAAATCAATTACCAGCACCCCCTATTCATTTCCACGCCACAAAAATGGAAACACGAGCTGGATCGCGTTGTCGGGTATGCTGCCAATAAAATGAGCTAAAATACATGGTGGTGGCTGTTGCGGATGACTGCACCGGGACAGTGTGGGACCATCGGGAAGACATAACGCCGTGGAGAAGCCCCGACTGTCCAAAGTCCCAGTGTAGGACCTTCGACTTGTCAGGGACACCTTGTCCAGTATTGTACTGCCGTAGGGAGGGTGGAAGGTTTATCTACGTCTTGCTCGCCGAGGCAGGACGTAGGGCTTTCTTCTCGGTGTTCGATTAGTGGTGGCAACTAGCAATACTGGTTTTCGAGTCTGTGGGCTTGTGTACCTTGGTTCTTCGAGCGTAATCGCTGGGCGAGGCGCGAGAACGGGCGTGAGACGTTTCTCTGGGGCACAACGAAATAGGTTCTCATTGCCTGACAAAACAAATGCTACATCCGCGTCAGATGCCTGCTTCTAATCGATGATGTAGTATGATTACCTTCTTCTCTTGGCCTGATCGAGGGTGGTACGAAGCCAGGTCATTTGCTTCAGTTGGCCGCTAATGTTCGTCCGTATTTGGTGGGATATTGGTGACGCTTATGAACCAGTAAAATAACGAATCAACCCCCGGGTTTGTTGGTAGAGCAACGGATGGTTGGCTTGGACGGCTTGGATAAGATGAATCTGGTGACCGTGGACAAACATTTTGGCCGTGGGTGAGAATTCTGTCTAGAGAAACAGTAGAGTAGTTGTCATAGGGATCTAAAGATGTGCCAGCAGCATTCATCAAGTCGATTCGCCCTGCAAATTCAATCATTAGCTCTTCGAATGATCTAGGATCGGAGCACCATTGTTTCCGCCATCGATATCCCAAATCGTCAACTTCAGCCTCTGGACTATCGAGATGCACTATCTGGATATACTGACATCGTTGCCTTGTCTGTTCATAGGTGGTTGGCGATAATGGCTGTGTGAAGATAGAGAGCAGTTAACGATGTCACAGTGAGGGGATTTACTTGCACTAAATATTCTGTATTCTAGCGTCTTTAAAAACCCGGAGTACCCCGCTGCAATAGTGCCAACTGAGATCTGTTAAGACTTATTCTGTTAGTCACACAAGTGCACGCTATTGTCAGACTAATCATCGTGGAATATCTTTGCTCGCACACTCACTACCTCACTACCAGATCACCGCCATTACTCCATCCACCGCACAGCTCGCCACTGGCCAAGCCCATATTGTTAAGCACAGACTACGATATTCGTTACGAACATCCCGCTGTTACCGCGATATTGGATTGCTGGTTCGACCTTTCCCTGGGCACTATGGAAGAGTGCCGTTTATCCGCAATTGATATACTATATCAGACAGGGATGGCAGATACTTACCCCAGAAGGCCCTGAAAAAGTTTCGGACACTGACAAGCTCCGGATACCCGAATTCCAGACAGATGACTACAGCTCCAGGGCTTCCGAACCGAGTCACACAGCTAAGCACTTAAAACCTGGCCGATTTATGTCCAGCTTCGAAGTTTCGGAGAATTATATCGATGTTATCGAGAGCGCGCCGACGTCCGATGATAATATATCGCTAACCAGGGCTCAAGGAATCTTGTTATTGTGGCCGTGGGGGTAAAATACCGGATGATTCTGAGAGGGCTGCTCTAAAGCCAAGAAGGCATATTTGTCGCTGTGCAATGTTCGAACTGGTGCACCCTTAAGACAGGCTGATAGCAGATGAACAATATATGTAGTATGTTTAGCCTCTAGGGCCACGGTATCACTCCATTAGCGTCGGAAGAAGAATGTGTATTCAGCATGATTTGCGCTGCTGGTTTCAGAATGCAGATAGAAGCAACGAGTAATATATGGATAATCTACCCCACCAATTATAATGCAAACCCGTGTCATCAGCTTCATGAATTCATGGGGCGGTTGGTTATCCTCGAGATAGAGCTGGCACAAGGTAGTGTGTTTATAAAAATTTGATTGAGTATGGGTCGACTCACTGTCAGATACAAGATTATTAAAATTTCCCATGCAAGACCAGGGTATCTTCCTGCGCCGATCGCATACACAAATCAGACCACCATGAAGAGTAGGTTGCTTGATCCTCAAGTGTTCTCCAACCATCTTCATCAGTCCCCCGCTCCATCTTTTTTGTAATCAAGTAGTCGATCCTCCCAAACTTGGTCCAACTACAATTATTCAGGGCTCCAGTCCTCCCCCTTTAGGCGTGTCCAAGGTAGTTAATTCCCTTTCTTTATCAGCACCCGGACATTATAGGAGGAAGATGAATTCATAAGTGCAAAGTAACTGATTCAAAGTTAAAGAATAAATGGCGGTCACCATCGACTGATTGGACGAAGCCCGACTTGGATATGAGCGGGATCTGAATGAACCACAGGATTCTAGATGAAACCTAGAATCAACTTATTCTTCCAGATACTGAAAAGTCGAATATACCACATTCTAGCAGCCGCATAGAATGCCGCCATATCTCGCCACAAAACACGTCCTATTCTCTCATTATGGTCTGGAATAAGAGGGTAAACATTCCTCCAAGTGCCCAGACCTACCCCACCCTTCTAGAATTAACTGGTGTATGGCCATCTCCAGGGACAAATCCTTACCTCTTGGGCACAGCCCATTGTCACTTTCAATACAACAACTGCATAACCGGTATTGCAACTCGTCGGCTTCGGAAGCGAAGTAGAAAATCAACTTCAGTCCGTCATGGTGGAGGTAGAATGGCTAATGACTGCGGCAGTAACGCTCTCCTGTTTGCGGTAGCCCGCCCTTCGTTTAATACTTAGTACGAGATTGCTAGATGATTGGGTATACGAACATACGTTATGGAAGGACATCGATGATACTACCTAAGCTGTTCCATCTCACCTACCATAGCTCGCTATAGCGGGTCAACATCTACCGGTTCCGAGGCTGAACTTCGTGAATCCACGGCCTTCTTCCCGTACTATCCCCCTCGATTACCAACACCAATGCACTCCAAGTTCGATATTGCAACATACTGCGATGCCCAGCCATGCATTGTTAGTGAAGGCATCATCATTATATGAAAGGACATCCGTGGCACCTGGCTTCACCTTAGCTGAAATAAGATCGCTTATACCCATTTATACCGATACCCTGGAGACGCATGGTCTCAGTGTTGAGTTTTTGATGAATGGATTTGATTTCGGCCGGGTCGCATGCTGAACACTCTTATGAAACTGCCGGTCAACAATAGTGCGTACGCAGGGGTAGTATGCAGAGCCTTATTCTCTCTTCCGGACACTCAGTTGGCAAAAGATGGAAGGGACATTGGATCAATTTGCGGCTGGAGGCTGTAGCACAATGCAGCTTTGGTCGGTTGTGGGAGGCCGGTAGCAAAAATATGACCTATTTTCAATGTTATGGAATTAGCAGTGACCTTAACATACCCAACATTGTGGTATTAAAGGCCCATGTAGTTTCTGAGAATCTTTGATGTGTTTTTTTGCCATTTTCCAATCCGATGGTTGGTAAACCAGCAATATCCGTATGCCTGCGAGGATTTTGATCGGGAAGTACCCCTCGTAGTGACAACCATCCAGCAATAATGTTACTCCAGAACAGTTTGATTCCACCAATGCAGTTATCCGAGGGCCATCTGGGTATGGAGAGGTCTCATGGTTGAAAACACGGGAAGAGCAATCCTATGCAGGCTAGAATGGGAAAGAGAAGTGCGAACGTAACCCAAAACACGGCAAGCTGCGTGGACGATTGTTTGGCCCGGAAATTCGCGACTATTGTAATGAATGAGGGGTATGAAGAGAACCGAACTACATTCCTACTTACACGTGCAATGCTTGTTTTTTATGGAGTGCTGAATGATAGACATTACCGTGCGTCGCCTAGTTTGGTGTCGATATCGATTTGTACATATACACACATATATTTCAAATCTCAATATCCCCAACCTGCCCGTAGGCACACCAAACCTGCACTCGAAGTCCAGCCGCTTCTTTTCGAGGAGCGAGCTTGCGAGCGACGAGAAAATCTGGGAACGAGAGCACATCAAACCGCCCTAAGATCCAACATTCAACAAAATTTAAAATCTACAATGTCATAGAATACAGAATGATGAGGGCCATTCTTTACGCTACCAGCTATTCAAAGTATAGCACTGATCACGGGTTAGGGTTAGATCCAATAGTAGAAAACTTGTGGTTTTAAATAGTATCCAACCCAACTATCATCGTACTCCACCTGGCTCCAATCCTCCTCTCCTAGAGTAGCCATCAACTCTCCATTCCCACAAACATCAACGAAGTGTGAACGAGTGTATTGATAGTGCCCACCCCAATCATTTGCCGACATGCTGCAGTACAAACGAGGCGGAGTCCAACTAAATTTGTGGGCGGATGCGGCTTGCTTTTTCAACTGAAACTGATTGAGTGTTCGGTAGATCTTATTTTTAGTGAATATCATCATACCCTGCCTTCATTCACAGCTTCGAGAACACACGAACTGAGAATGGTGGGTGCAATCAATGATTCCAGAATATAGAGCTCCATAGAAACTGAAGGGGTATGCAGATAAGAAAAACTGGTAGCACAACGATCTTTCCAAATATGTCGATGCGCTGATTCAAGGATATGATATCATATCAAGACTGTAGGTTGCTTTTGTTAATGTCTGATCTCGATGCAACCAATTGAGTCTCGGCTTTTAGCGACTCGGTAACACAGGTAAAAACCGGTCCGTGCTGTAGGGAGTAGAGTGAAAAAGAAGATAAAGATAATTTTATTTTGGAGAGGATGGTTTATTTATTTTCATTAATTTTCAAATTTCAGTGAGAGCCATCTACTTGCTCTCCAAAACCAACTGTCTGACAGACTGCGAGCTACGAGAAAATCTGGTACCATCCATCTCTGATAATAAATATGATGTAACACCACGCACATACCTAGTCAGGTATACAGTTACACGTAGGAGTTCCCGAAGAGCTCAAAAAAAGTTTCGGACTACAAAAAAAGTTGTTTTAAAGGTGAAATTTGGCCACAACATTTGTGAATATTGCAATTAATTACTAAACTTGGATAATACTAACCCGTGCTTAGTACTCGTGTCTGGGAGTCAGTCTGTAGAAGGCTTTGGATACGACGTGGCGTAGGCCGTTTCCAAAGCCGTCTACAGACTAGCTATCTGGGAATAAAGGATCGAACGCTCCTGTTCTGGCAAAGCACACAAAAACGGTAAAATAAAGTGTGCCAGATGCAGTTTTAGGTGAAGTGCAATCCGAATAATGGCAAAAATGGTAAAGCCGGGGAGCTGGAGTGCACTGACTTCCACCTCAACTTTCCCCCTTGTTGACATCCTGGTCTCACAGCAAAATTTAATACCAACAAAGGAGCATCCGATCCTTTACTCCCAAACCCGAGTGATACAGTTGAGAATTAGGCCTGTACTCGGAAGGAGAACCAATGCAGGCGCCACCGATCAAGTATCTTTTGGTTGTTGTTAGTGTTAGTGTAAATGTTACATCTTGCATCAAACGCTCGACCCCTGTAACGAGTAATAGCGAAGAAGTACACTTTCAAGTCGTTTGTCGGTAGAGATACTTCTCTCATGGTGCCACACTCCAAAAGCTAGTATCCAGTAAATATGAAATCTACGTACGTGGGTACAGGGCAAAAGTATAGCAATGCAAATTGCACCTTGAAGTACCTTGCCGCTGCCAGTCACCAAAAGGATACGCGGCCTTGCATTGGTATACTTTCCTCTAATGCTGAATAGGTTTGCTTCAGCCTTGTGCTCGATACAGATTGCAGCAGCTCGCTAAACTCTAGATCGTGCGGCAAGATCTTGTCATCCAGAGCTAGAGTTACTTCCGGAAATAAAGCGGCTACAAGTACGGCGATCTTCGACCAACATCGGTGGAGTAGTCGGTGAGGAATAGCCTGTGATGATTATGTTTGTCTTACATGACCTATATTTGTCCGCATCGATCTAAATATCCGGCTGAAAACACTCACGATGCAGGTATGCAGCAACCGGTCATAACCCACGCCCCTGAACTCCCTCACGGTCTCGAATGCGGTCCCGATATTCTGATCCGCAGCCTAGACCTGGCCTTCAAAAAGCAATTAGTCCCTTGAAGCTTCACCTGAAATCCAATTTTCTATAACAATAGTGTTATTTGCTCCTACTTCAAGAAGTTGTCAGATTCTCCATTAGAAAGCTGAGTTATACGTAGTCGAAGTCCTAGGCCCTTTGTCTCTTAAGTTTAGCCTGCATGCACGATACGGAAGCTGCGCCAGCAGAATACCTCCGGCGCCAAACTGCACATGCAAACCGTTCAGAAACTGTCTTTGTGGGTGGGGGTCCTTCCAGCAGTCCTGCTCCAGAATCGTACTCAACAGTCTTTATTTCAATGAACGAGGCATTACTCGCAACGCGAAAGCTGCAAGCGGTGCAGTGCTTCGAAAACGCCGCTCAAGCCTAGACCATCTATGAACCCAGCCTGCTATAGTGTCCCTTATGGTTCTGCGGGATTCATGCATCCGATACACGGTGTGCCAGCCAATACAACTGGCTTATTGAAGGCTTAGAGAGAAGATTGCTGCAGGCCGCCGGCAGTTACGAACTCATTGTTCAGATTACCGTATCTGCTCCAACTTGTTCCTTTATAGTACGTGCGGCTTGTATTAGCAACTGAAACGCTTCTTCTATTTATCTGCAGTTGGTTTTAGCACCCGACGAGCACATCTTGTCTCACCAACAGCATCGATGCATCTAGCTAGATCATACCTATCTGGAAACTTTAATCCTGACTGAGCTATGGTGTTAGTCCATATATATGAAGGGTATTGCCGAAAACCGTGCCTAACTTAGCTTATATTATGAGATAGCTTTGCAATTTTCAATATCGATTCAGTTTGGCTAGGCTGTTATATGGTGGGCAAGACTATGTAACTGCAAGTTTCATACCATACCTAACCCTATCGTACGTGACGATACCCATGCTGCTGTAGGGTATTTATCCCTTATTGTGTAACAAACGCGGAGGATTTTACTCAAGCCTCGGTTTTATGCATGCACAAGCAGGAGAGCAATAGTGTACAACAAGTTCTGATAAATCACAAATCAACACATCTCCTCTCAGCTTCCCCTCTCTTTACGCATTCCTAGAATACATCCAATCATAAGCTCGTCCTCAGCCCTTCCTCCACGCAAGAGTCGGGGGCCGGCTTTCCAGCATAGGCCAATCAAGACGTGATGTAGCGTAGCCCCGAATGTACATGAAAATTCGCGGACAAGCTACCTTTTCCACAAACCTGGGAATTAGCTAACAAGAAGGCTGAAAGGATCGCAAGAACTATAACTTTTAATATCGACTGTATTCATTTGCAATAGAATCCTTCTATACTTGGATGTGCTATAGACACTTTAAGACTGGTGCTAAATGTCGTTGTTCATAACGTCCCGTTTAGCGGGATGTAGATGGTATCCAGTCTCTTTGTAGCGTCGCAGGACACTAGATCCATTGATACCATTGGTCCACTCTCCTAGTCATGCTGGCTTCTATGTAACTTCAAATAAAAGGCCGGTATCGTAGTTACATATGCCACCTAGCCTCTACAAATAAACTAGACATGGTCAGGGCATACGGTATCCAAAATCCAGTTGTCCTGCCACTTTCAACATCAACCCATTTAAGTGTGCGTTCCGGATCTTACTGGCATAACCTTGCACTGAAGAACCTTTGTGTCCAAAAGGAAGACAAAGTTACTCTGCCATAGTAATCTACGCAGTGGAACGCAAACACGCCGCACCTACGAATACCTCGGTGACAGACAACAAATCCACCAGAAATCTGAAGTCCCTCCAGTGCAATAGAGCAATCCTGCCACCCCTGAAATATGGCTTTAGGCTTCGTGCGTCTTTGATCTTGGCCTACAGTAGGTTGCAGCAGGTTGTAGTAGTGGTACAGCTCGCAGCTGTGGTGCACCTAGTACTGAGTAGCGGTAATTATTCCGACGGCATTAGTCGTGGTAGATATTGGAATTCTACCTGAATAAAGTCGCGGTTCCTAATACAATCCCTTCAATTAGCGGAGTAGAGTACACTCGCTCAATCCTACATACTACTAAGTCTGCAGCCTGGGGTATATTCCTGTGGATATGGAACCATGCTCCTGGTCACCGTCTGTTCATTGTAACGGTTGAAGCTGTATCTTTTGATTGTTACTGCTACTCGAATAGAGTCCGTCTGCCATTCATTTCATCTACAGGTCATCTGGCAGAGAGCCGCTTCCGACGTGTTCGCTGCATGCAAGTTACTCATAAAGGTAAGGTTTGGCTACGTACTGCAGAACTACTGTCGGCCAAGATCAAAGACGCACGAAGTCAAAAGCCATATTTCGGGGGTGGCAGGATTGCTCTAACACCCTAAACTTATCACATGCACAGTACTGGGAAGCCATGGTATTCTTCTGGCTCTTTGGCCCCTCTTCTCCACAATCAACAAAGCGGTGCCAACATCACTACTCAATTGGCCGCTAGAACTGAATCCGAGAGTTATGCGGTATTGACGCCTTTCTTTTCACCATGGAGGCATCTTCCAAAGCTGTAGCCCTTTACCAGCCAGGATCGATATTCGGGACACACAACCAAATTGGTTGTGAAGTAGGGCCGCGGCTATGCAACTCCAGGTATCGATATGAAGCCAAAAGCTATACAGAGGAAGGGAAACTGTTATGTGAATCCAACGGTATATACTGTGCGCCATAGCTGAACCTTTAGCAAGTCATAGTTATTCCGACAGAGCGCCATCTATACGCACTCGTAATACGGTGCTGTTACTTTGAAGCAAAGGTAATTGATGGGGTACCGAGCAGTCAGGGGTCGCCCAAACTTTTTTCTGCTGGGGAGCGCTTCAGTCATCGGTGAACCCCCACAAGATAGATTATCTACAAGTACAGGGTCATGATGCTCTCCCCTGAAGCCAGCGTATGCTGGAATGTGGTGTGTCAACTGCCCGCAGTCTTTACCACATGTGAGCAATTATGGTGGTGTGTGCTGACTTTTGTCATATTCCGTTTGCGGTCATGATCTACGGCATATTACAAACCAGGGGTACTTAAACCAAAACTACATGCGTCTAGAGTATTTGGACCCAACTCGAGATCGATCGAGACGAGCAATCAGATTTTGCGAGGCAACAGGGCATCAAAAAGATCGGCAACTGTTTACTCACGAATCTCGATTTAGGCACAATCTCCAATTAGAACCAAAGAGTTTACTACTAGTAGTCCAAACAAACCCAAACATGAAGGGTTGGGGATGTTCAAAGGTAGATCTACAGATCCAGTAGTAATGAAATCCACACACCCTCTTGAGTCTCTCCTCAGAAAAAAAGATATTAGTTCGCCTCGGTTGGAGGGTAGGCCCATGATATGCAAGATATACACGTTAAGAAGAGATCAAAACCTTATATATTGTACAGTAGCATCAACGATCGGAGGTTTTCTGCAACGTTCAGAGACAAGCCTTTCATGTGGTTATCGAGGATTTCGTCCAACCATTGATGCAAAAATAATTCCGAGGTAATCCGACATTAGCCTTAGACGGCTATTAGATCCTCACCACCGAGTGCAGTCTCAGGCGGATTTACATACTTAGACTAGAAAACACTTAAAGTTGGTACTGTACTTGATATCACTCACAGCCAAGATTCTTGGGGGACATGCGCACATACAATGTTACCCTTGGCCATGGGTATGGCCAAGCGAGCTGTAGTTTCAACACATCCCCCGATGCGCTTTAAAAAACTTCTACCTCGGGGTCTTTGAGAATATTTGGAGCTAAAAGTTCCTCGAAAACAAACAGTGGGAGAGTAACGAAAAATTGAGCGTGACCAATCTTGATTTATGTACTTGCAAGAGTGCGACCGTCCAATAACTGCTTTCCATATCACAACGGGCGGTTCAGATTTTACCAAACATATGAATCCCAATGTCTCTTGATACCGTTCGTAGCTCACGAATGATCATGTAAAGGAACGACAGTTTGAGGGATCGTTCTTTCCAAATGAGTCCAGAGGCGTTCCTTAATGGTTGTTGTCCTGTATGGCCACACATTGTCCAGAGCTTTGTATAAATAGTTCAATGCAATTGAAATATGTTTTTTGGTGCTTTCATACATACTTTCGGCCCATGACTTGATCTTTCTCTATTTCTGTGATCAAACGTTACTTGTATTGGAACCGAGCCATAGTGTATCAAATGTTACAAGTAGCCGCAGACTCCGGTATGGATATGGAGCCAGAGCTATACAGGGGAGGGGAAACTATTGTGTGAATCCAGCCGTATATACTGTGCGCCAAAGCGAAACCCGTAGCATGTCCATGTTCCGAAATTTTCTGCCTACAATTAAGGAACATTGAGTCATATACCATCACTCGTATTAATGATACTTTGAGATGTTGAAATACTGATTGCTAGAAGCCTTGTATATGCTAAACTCAGGAACAATCGTGTGATCTTATATACGGCGTTCAGAGTATGCCTTGTACGCATGCATGCGCACTCAGCTGGCATCTCCAGCTGAGTCTGGAACAACCATGATCATGATCCCCATCAGCCCAGCTGAAGCCCATAAGCCGTACGTCAGGGAGGCGGTCCATATATGCAACATGAGATGAGGAGTGCCGAGCAATCGGCTGTCGCTCGAGACGTTTTCTAGTCATACCCAAAGGGTAGGCTATCTATATGGTCATCTCCCTGAAGCCAGTATATGCAAGGATGTGGTATCAACTGCGCCCAATCTTACCACATGTGAGCCCTCGCAGCAGCAGCAATGGTTATAGGCTGACTTTTTTGCCTGTTACCCCCTTGTGGTCATAATCTACAACATATTACAAATAGGAAGGAAACCGAACTACAGGCATTCTAATCTAAACAAACCCAAACATAAAGGGCTCCAGACATTTAAAGATCTAGTAATAATGAAATCCACACACCCTCTTGGGCCATTCATCAGAAAACAAAGTGTGGATCCACCTCATTAGGAAGGTGAGCCCATGATTATACCAGACATATACTTCAAAACAGTATTTGTAGAGCTGTATCCCTTTGCCGGTAACCGGGTTTGGGCCCACAGATGGGCCCGCTTTTAAAATGCACATCACACAACCACAATCCAGCCTAATGCCCCCAAAATGAATAAAAATACTCTACATATGGTGAAATTCATAAAAACAATTTCATTTGGGTGTGAAACACAAAGCCTCATTGCAGCCCTCACACTTTATACTGGTTTTCATGCCTTCTCCACTACCACCCTGACTTCTTCTCCACCTGCAAAGGAAACAATCTACTCTACTCTCCATCCAAAGTGGGGAATGCATTCCTGGTACCTTTTGGCAGAGGGGATGGGGGGTGTGCTTGGTAACTAGCCTGGTATGCAGTAGGGGCAAGGCAGATTGTGTGTTGCATATATGGTTTATCTCCCTGACGTATGGCTTCAGTTGGGCTGATGCATAATCTCTCTAAGATGATGATGGTCATTCCAGACTCAGCTGGAGATGCCAGCTGAGTGCGCATGCATGCGTACAAGACATACAAGACATACTCTGAATACTGTGTATATAAGTTCATGAATGTACCTGTACTTTAGAATATAAGCTTCTAGCAATCAGTACATTTCAACATTGTGTGGTGGGAGCCGACCGAGTGATTTTTTGTGAAGCTGGAATGCGGGAGGAACTTTTCATTGTTAATGGACTTCCAGCTTGCAGAAGGTCACGCACAATGGAGAGACAGAAGTCAAAGTGCTCCACAGTTGTTACGGGGGTGCTTTCACCTAAGTAACTATACTTAATTATATCCAAAGATACTTTTAAGCAAGTACTAGGTACACGGCCGTAGATCCTATTTCCTATCTGCTAAGTATGCAGATATTCTATGCTTGGGAATTGACTGTAGATAATTCCTCTGCTTCTAAGATAAAGGTTGTTGCTATAACCTTTTCTGATCTTGTACGCGACAAGGAATCAATGTGCTTCTGCTTGTTAAATGCTTTCCTTTCCTTATGGGACTTCTGAATGAATTGATCGGCGCTTTCAACAATTCGAGGTAGCCGTTCTGACTCTGAATCAGTATCCTCCAGATTCCTGATATTGTGTGTTGTATTCTGAATCTGGGATATTCTATCGGAATGAATACACCTGGATTTGTTTGGAGATCTAGACTCCTCTTGGATGTGTCCATCAGCAAAAAATGAAATGGTATTCTCAGTATTCTGAGCATTTTGAAATTCAAGTTCGCCTTTTCTCAATTATGCAGTGTACTCTGGCTGGAAATATACTCAGTAAAATTGTTTTCATATCTTTGTGGGATTTTCAAACTTGGTATAGTATTCCCAAAGGGGTATAGCTTAGTCTGTTACATTGATTTATAGTCAAAAGTTAGTCTATTTTTAAAAATGAAATATGTAATAGACGTACTAT
>Ga0307515_10002394_pt1 | contig 40917 bp, 9 predicted proteins | sample 17_EM_MG_FD_194513 | JGI IMG/M metagenome (GOLD analysis project Ga0307515, IMG submission 194513) | Populus trichocarpa ectomycorrhiza microbial communities from riparian zone in the Pacific Northwest, United States - 17_EM | ecosystem: Host-associated > Plants > Roots > Unclassified | place... | reverse complement strand
ACGGTCGTGTGGCGATGACGACGGTCGTCTAGCTCTGGCGACGGTCATCTGGCTCCGGCGACGGTCGTCTAGCTCTGACGACGGTCGTCTGGCTCTGACGGTCGTCTAGCTCCGGCGACGGTCGTCTAGCTCTGACGACGGTCGTCTGGCTCTGACGGTCGTCTAGCTCCGGCGACGGTCGTCTAGCTCTTAAATTTAATAAACTATAGCTATAAATCTCGTTATCGATATATATTAGTAGATTTTTATCGTTTCTTATCCTCGTATTACTCCGAAGATATATCTTATTATAGCAATTTATTAAAGATGGATGGTTTAGTACGCTAAGTATCTAATTAAGCAGCGTAGCCTTAGTATTTCTGCCAATTAGGGTAGTAAATAAGGGGGTCAACCCTAGCCTTAATAGGAGTAGAGATTTAAAGGCGGGCTTATATTCTATAAGCAAACTCTTACTTTTAGTATACGCGATCCGCACCTAGGGTTAGTTATTTATATTTGCGTAAAGGAGATTTATGTTTAGAGGTAATAGGTATAGTAGAGCAGCTTATAAGTTATATCTTAATTCTTAATAGGGTTAAATTAATGTTATTAAATCCGGATTCTAATTATCCGATTATAGATCTGAAACAGGCCGCAAGAAAGCCATTTCTCGGAAAACGCCAGCTATATATTTGATTTTCTTATTTTTAAAGGTTAAAAACATAGTAAATGGTACCTAGTATTAGCCTATCCTCCTAAGTATATTATAGCGCGCTTTCCTTATATAAGAATGCCAAAGATTACGCTGAAAAATAGCAATGGACGCCTTAGCCGACAAAATCGCGAAAATTAAAGCATTGTTCTTCAGAGGCATCGCACGGATTAATTTAACAGCATTTAATTTTGAGTACCCCTTAGCACGCGATCATTACCGTAAGCTATTTAATAAAAAAATCGTATAACTAAGAAATATTTTCAAACTCGAGGGTTGCCTTTAGTTAGACGACAAAAATTTTATTAAGGCTATTATTAATAATAATGTGCTTATAGAAGCTCTTAGAGCCCCTAGTCTTAAGGCAAATATATTTCGCTATAGGCCGGAAAGTATAGGGGAAATTCCTAGACTTCTCTTATTATAAGTTAATTGCCTTAATGGCTTATACCGCACTAGTGCTGTTAAGCAGTACCTAGATCAAAATAATTAATGGTAGGTAGTTAAGCTATTTTCTAAACATAGGTTTGCATTTAGTGCTATCTTTAAAGGTATTAATCTAAATTATAAGAACTATTAACTAATGCTTTAATAAGAAAAATCGAGGCTTTTTAAAATGAGCAGCCCTTTTTAGACGGCGAAATATTCTGTAAGATCCAGCAGTATTATAAAATAGGTGACGAAAAGGCCGAGAAATAATAGTTGGCTTAATTAACTCCAACAAAATAGAAAGACTTGCGGCAGTTACTAAAAGATAAATGTTTTATAAAAGCTTTTAATTTATTTACCGAAATGCTAGAACTATAGTACCTAATTAAACTCGGGACGCTGTATCGATTACTAAGCTTAAAATGCAATAATGAGCTTCTCAATTATTTAAGGCATGTGTTGACAATTTGGAACCAGATTCTTCGCTATAGCGACTCTAATATTCCAATGTCAGCTATAGATGCTATATTAGTGCAAAATTTAGAGCTTTACGTACCTGCTATTTCTAAAAGAGACCGTCTCTTTATTACGAACCGTATGCGTTTTAAGAATATATTTCCTACTGTTACAGATCTATATTAGAGAGAACATTTCCTTAAGAATATTCTATCTGTCCCTTACTTAATCCCTAGTCTATAGATATTCTTTAAAAATTTAAAGTATTTTAAGCCATGCTGTAATATTCTAAGGCATCTCCTAGGTTCTAAGCGTACCCTTTAGAAAGGCTTTTCGGCTGCGTATTTTCGTCTAGAAAACCCTATTATTGAGTTTATAGAGGGTAACAGAAGAGCATACTCTCCGACTACCTATAAGGGCGATCGATGGCTGGCCTAGGCTTATCTATAGGCATTTTACATACGTCATTTCTTAGAAATGATATCAATTGCTTCTAAATAGGTGCAGGGTAAACTAAAACCTATAATTAAAGAATTAAACCCAGCTCTTTGGTACGAGTTAGAAGATCTTGCAGTAACTATAGGGTGTCGGACTTAAGTAGCACTTAATCTTTAGAAACGAGATCCTAATTAGGAACTCGCAACGTATTTCCTTATATAGGCAAAACCTAGCTAGGTAGGTAACTATAATAAGCAAATATCTCAAGTCACCAAGGTGCTGAGATCTATAAGGAGCCCTTATAAACGAAGACGGTATCCCCAATTTACTAGTAAGGCTGCATTACTAAAGGACCGGCGTTATGGCCGACCTTTTAAAGATAATTATATCAAAGACCAATCTTCTTTATTTATACCCTTAATATTTTTTTTAACCTATAAACCTAGGACTAAAATTACGCCTTTTTATGTTAAGCGCAACTTATGCTGTAGCTTTCTTTAAGACAGCACGTAATAGGTAAGTTTGGCCAGTTTTATATCTTTACATTCTACTAATTATTCTAAAAGTTTAACTTTCTATAGTTATTAATCGATACAATTAACCCGGTCAAAGTTAATACTCCTAAACCAACGTTTTAAGAAACTATAACGTATAAAGAGTTTACCTGCCTTAGAAATCTTAAGCGCGAGCTATAAAATAAGCTAAAGAAGGCAAACGCTGCTCTAGAAAATAAGAAGAGAAAATACTAAGAAGAGCTAACTGCAGAGACGTCGGCATTTTAATAACATTGGAAGCAATAGCAGATTTAGGACAGTAGGACGATTAAGGAACTAAAAACTAATCTAAAAAACGAAACGGAAAAGCATCTAGAAGAGGTAGCTATACAGAAATGCATTTTTTAAAGGCACTTCTTAAACTTAGAGCGGATGAAATAGAACTACGTCTAGGTATAGAACAATTCCTAGGCCGATAAGATAAAGATTTAAGAGCTTTAGCACAAAATATAAAATCTTAAGCGGTAGCATAAAGAGGTCCAACCGTTAAATTCGGAAGATAATGACGATTTCTTCGGAAATTACTCTAACTTAGAACCGAATATAGCGGTATACAGTATAGAAGATTAAATTAAAGCCCTAGAGGCTAAGGTAAATGCACTAGAACTATATAAGGTAGATTTAGAAAGTAAATTATAATTATAAACGGAAGTGACGGAAGCCGGACTACTACGTAAACTAAGATTAGAGGGCGTAGTTAAGCAACTCTAAGTAGAGAAAGATCACGTATAAGGCAAACTTAACCTCTTAAACGTAAATCTAGCTTAAGAGAGAGAAGCAGCGTAGGCCTAGCTTTGGAGTAAAGAAGAGGAGCTTTAGACGGTGTAGGTGTAACTATAAAGCAAGCGAGATAATATCGAAAGAGAGAAATAAAAGGTTAAGAATGCTGCTAAGGAAATAAGGACCTTAAGATGTTGGAATAAGGTACTTAATACCTAAGAAAAGGACCTACTAGTTAGCGCTAACGTAGCTTACGCAGAATAGAGAACCGCCCGACACCGCATTAAGCTATTAATGCTTAATAGCAAAATATCAGATAATATAGTAATGGTGGCATTAAGATGTCTTAAAGAAGATACAGAATTAGAACGTTGTTAAGATTTAAGGGATATTAGGAACATTATTTTTGCCAGTGGATTACCTAATAACTATATCTTGATCTTTTTGCTTCTTTTCTCCGGCGGTTTTAGGAGTGTTTAGATTAATATTTTAGAAGATAACAAGCTCCTGCTTAAGAAATTTATATAATATTGCCGAGAATACTACGGTAAACAAAGCTGTACTATATATACTAACAGTGGTAAAACTCTCTAAAAAGTTGCTTACGACAATTATAGCTAGCTTAAGTCACTATGTAAAAATAACGCATACTACTATTTCGGAAAGGATTTGGATATAAAAGCTTTTACTAAAGATACTATTAGACTTATTATAAAACGTATACGTTTAAATACCGGTAAAAACGTAGATCTTATAGAGGATGAGGCTATAGAGGCTATAGAGGCAAATTTTAGGGGGACTATAGTTCCTATAAGGCGAATTGAACAAAAAATACCTTTCGAGTTGCTTTATAGGTAGGATAATGGGGAAGACCTACCTAAGCCTCCTTGGAAACTAAATAAGCTACGTATAATATACAGCAAAGCAGCGCCTAAGGCCAACCTCGCAGTTTAACAAATGGAGAGTGTTATTGGAAATCCCACTTTATTCTTATTAAAAGCACCAAAAATAGTACCAACGCTTAAGAAAAAGCTACTAAAACCTTAAGTAGAGACACGGCTAGCATCGCTACTAGTAGTAACCCGCAGAGTGGGATTAGGTAAAGATTATAAGAATTTAGTAGCTAGGGGGTTCGAAGTTGGGGATCCTATAATTCTAAGGATTAAGATTTTTATACCTCTAAAGGTTAAGGTTCCTAGTGGTCTATTTAGACCTGGGCGAACACTTACGCCAATTAGATCTAAAATGGCGGGCTAGCCTATATAGGTTACTATTATTCCTATCTAGAGGTTCCTATACCTCTAAAAACTGCGAAATAAATTAAATAAACTACTTATCGCATTTAATTTATAAGTTAAACTTGAGATTTGTAAGTTTAATAGTATAAGTAAAGTTTATAATATAAAAAATCAGAAGACTACGCACAATTAAAATACTAGTAAAGAAAGTTTAATAAGACCCGACAAAAAAATACTAAAGGAAGAAACACAGATTTGTAAAATTATAGAAAAGATTATACGTTCTAGAACTGTCTACCGCGAGTCTTCCTACTAAAGGTTAAAGGCAGTAGAACCTGCTATATAGATTTAAACAAAGAGGCCTTATATAAATCCTTATTCCTTAACCTAGTTAAAAGTATAGCTTTCGCGGGTATTCTATGGGGGCTATAGCTAATAGATCGCTCTTACGGCCCAGTCCTTATAACTTTATTCGCTAAACGTGGAGAATCCACTTAATATAATCCGCTTTTAGGGGGGCTGTCCTTTTAAGGCGTGCCTACTCTATAAGGCATTGCAATCCTCTAAGGCGAGTTATTTCTTTAGGAGGAACTTACTTTCTAAATAGGGTCCTAGTAGTTAGAGTTTTAGAGCTAGCGGCGTCTCTTCTAAGGCCTAGTATTTATCTGCTTAGGAATAAAGTTTATAGATAATACTCCCTCTCTAGGGTTATCCTCTTTTTTAATAGCTTCTAGATAAATATATTCTTCATTATCCTTAGAGTCCTTAGAGTTATCCTTATCCAGCTCCTAGTTATCTTTCTTAGCGTTATTATCTTTATAGAAAGGGTCTAGCGGAAAGTTGCTTATTATTAGGACGAAGATAGCGTTAGAGAAAATGGAAGTTTTAATACCGTTAATATAACCTTTAAAGGGAATATAATTATTCTTATAGCGTGGTTAGAAGGAAGCTGGCTGGGTCTAGGACTTTACTATTGCGGATTAAACCGCAGTTAAATCATTATCCCTATATATAAGACCCCCCATATCTTAAAGCTCTCTTATAGTCTAAAAGTTAGATAGGAGATAGTTAACCAGATTGCCCCGTTACTGTTACCTCTTTATTAGTATAATTTAATTTAGATAAGAGGAAGCTAAACTAAGTATTCTATGGATAGGTAATTATAGTCCTTAGAGGAGTAGTATATATGCTAACAATTGCTTATATCCTCAATAATAAGGCTAATTTTTATCCTAGGGACTCTCTTCTAAAGCTTATAGCATTTCTTATTAATTCCGCCCTTTTAACAGTTAAAAAGCTTCTTTATAACCTAGGCAGTTATAATAGTAAGCGGAGAATAGTAACCAATGAATTAATAAATCTGCGCAATAGTAGATAAATAAATATAGTGGTTAATAAGCGCAGGTAGTGGTCTTTGTAGTATTCCGATTCATTTCTCTAGTCTTACTCTTTATAGCTAAGGAGATCTCTAGGCCTAACTCTAGTATCCTAGCGGATCTACTAAGCTACCAATTATCTAGGCTATATAATAGTTGACGCGCGTAATAAGGGGCGTCGTATAAACGGACCACCTGAATTTTAGGGTGCGTGCGGCCTTTAAGGTTATGGCGTAACGTAAGACACGGCTTAAGGCCTAAGTTTTATCTACGCTAGTAAACCGCCTCCCAATTTACCAAATTAGCGTTTTAGCGAATTTTAATGTTTAAATTAAGTAAAACTTAGGGATAAAGTAAAACCCTATGTCTTATATTACCTTGTTAAATTAATAACTAAAGCGACTATTAGTTTTCGCAGCTAATAATCTACGCCAGGAAACGGGGATTTAAGCTTTTAGCTAAAGCAGAAAATGCAAGTTAAACTTAGAAGGTATTTTCCGGATTTAGGGATCGCGGTAAGATAATTTGTTTAATCTTACATTTATATTCCTAAAACCTAGCTACCGTCTAAATCTATAATTTTGTAATAAAACTAAACCTTAGCTATTAATAGCAATGGTATAAAATATAAGACCCGCCTATAATAATTAGTACGATAGAATAATTATATAATTAATCTTTATCTATCTTATCTCTTTTGCTACCACCCTAGGGGCTCTTGCGCTAAAACTTTCGCATCTTATTAACGCCCTAAGACGTAGACTTGTCTCTTCCTTTCTCCGTAAAAAACTTATTTATACATTAATTACTAAGCGACAAAAAGGAAGTTTAGATCTAAGTATACTTGTAACGTTATATATTCTTCTCTATATTACAGTAAATCTTATTATTAGCGTCCTTAGAGTCTTAAGTAGCACCAAATTTACAAAACATTATAGCTCTCTTTTTATTATTAACATAATACCATTATACCTAGGCGGTAAAACTAGCCTATTTAGTGATAAAGTGTTACAGCTTAACTTAAGCCAATTAAGTCTCCTACACCGCTAAATTGGCCGTGTTTATATGGTTTAAGGCCTACTTTATAGAATTATTAACCTCTTAAGCTCTCCTACTTTAACTTTACATATTTTAGTTTATTACGTCTATATCCTTAACTTTCTCTTATACTAAAGCGATTCCAGCTAATCTCTCTTCTTGCTTTACTTAGTACACTTTTAATCCTCTACCTCCGCCGCTATATATATAAGATCTTCCTAAAATTATATTTAATACTTGTATTAGCACTTATAGGTATACTATAGATCTATATCAGACTAACTAGGGCTCGAGCAATAATATATTTCTTAATTAGTTCTGGACTATAGCTTTTACACTATGCCATTTGGCTTATTTTTTTAGTATATTAAAACTTTAGCTTAGGTCCAGTGGGCAGAATTTCTTTAAAGGGCTTTTTACATTAGAGTGATAATACCTAAGCTATACGGCTATCTGTTACTCTTAAAAAGCTATAGAAAATCTTGCCTAGTTAGTATATATATATAATACTTCTAGGCGTTACTTGTCTCTACGGCGGGTTTTTTTAGGCATATCTATATTCCATTATATGGTCCTTTAAAGTCCCAGATAATACTAGCACTAGTATTATTCTCTTAATACAATAATATAAAGGTTTTAGTAACACTCTAACTATATCCTAAAGTAAATCTTTTGTAATTATGGACGGCCTGTATAGAGGAACATAGACTTTAAACGGGTTTAACAAAGTCCTTTTTATTACGAGTGGTGTTAGTATTACTGCTTATCTCCTCTCTATTAGGTATTTCCTGCAGGCTTATAATAACTAAAGTGCCCGTATTTATAGGGTTACGTTAGTATGGTTTCTAAAGACGGTAGGTATAATTTTAATCCTTTTTAAGTCCATATTAAGCTTCTAATCACTTTAGTAGATTAAGAAGTTTAGGCCATTAAGTTTCTATATAAGTTGCTTAAGTTAGATCGCCGGCTGATTTTTATGCTTATCCTTTATATTCTAAATATAACTTAAGGGTTAGTAGCTATTAGTTAGGTAGCAAAAGGACTAGTATAAAATTATCTTCTTAGGACTAATTAGCCGCTTAATCTATTATGGTATATTAAAAGTAAGTAGTCGGTAGAGGCTGGAAATATAACAATCTCTAGTAAGTGTATATTTGCTAATTCTCTTCCCTTTTTAATGGTAGCGTAGTTTATAGAACTCTAACGTTTAAGAGTGCGATTAGGAAGGCTATTTGTTTATATAAGTAAGATATATATTTTATTAATACCGGCTTTTAACTAGAAGAGACAGCTGCAAGCAAATTATTAATAATAAGATATTCTTAAAATTTGGAAACTCTTAGATAGAAATAAATTATAATTAAGCTGTAATGTATAAAGAATAAGTTAAGGAAATCTAACTAACGCGGTAATTCTAAACGGAATGTTAAAAGATAAGAGTGTAATTATAGACAGCTTTCCTTATAAGAAATTCCTTATTCCTTTAGCTTTTTAGAGGTAATCCGCCTTTCTTTTACGTACTCTTCTCCCTAATAACTCTTTTAGTAGACCGTCTAATGGTTTTCCTATATATCTTTGTCTGTTACGCTTATCTATTATTTTAATAATATCTTCTAGTGGTTTAAATATCTTAGCATAATATTTAAGGAGATCCGGATTTCCAGCATAGTATAATATAAGATTATTGTAGTATAAAGCCTTAGGTAATATTTAGGTAGGGTACTAGTTTACTATTTATAGAGGACCATATATAGATATAGATAATTTATATTTATTATTTCTAAGACCGGTTAAGTCGTTAGAAGAGTAATAATTTGGAAACTACAATATAAGATACTTTAGTTTCCGGCTTAAGATCTTAAAATTGTAAATTGTTACTACCTTATATGGAGGAGGTATATATTTAAGGGGGGTTGTAAGAGTAGCCAAACTGTTCTCTACTGAACTATTAGCATCACAAAATAATATATAGGTATTTTGGGAATATACCTTTAGGCACTAGTAAAACATGTTTAGAGTCTATAACGGTATCTAGTAAGCCTATCCTGGCTTTAATACGGTCCTTAATTGGCTTAGGTAAGCTTATTTTAGCCTTACCATCGTCCACCGTTGACTTAGATAAGCTTTTCTTAGTCTTACTATGATCTCCTATAGGATAGAACCTCGTGGGGTACAACTCTGGATCCTCTTAAGTGTTACCCTCTTAATTACAGTCGTTTTCGTAAAGATTGACCTCCTTAGATATTGGGGTAGGTATAAAAGGCATTTGTTCCTATTTGAGTTTAGAAAGCTATAAGTATTCCTCAGTTCTATAAGATATAGTTAGTAGTGTATTAATAGGGGTCTAAGAGCTAATGTGGGTAGATAGAAGAAGTCTAATAAATTAAAGAGTGGTAAGCGTTATAGACCTAAAACAAGTAGAGCAGCTGCTTTATTTATACTATTACTTGCAAGACTAATTATATAGGTAGAGCTCCGAAGCCAGTTATACTGCGCCCTAAAAGTAAGCCGTTTCTACCCTAGTAGTATAAACTGTTTACCGCTAGGGGCATTTAAAAATAGGGGTTTCCTTATAACATCCAATGACAATAGGTGTTTAGGTTAGCTGGATATATTATAGCCTTAAATTCTAACTCTCTTACCAAGGCTATATCCTTTAGAAAGTGTAGTAGAGCGCTTAAAGAGTGGCATTGCTTTTACTTACATTATATAGTCTTAGGCAGAAGCATCCCTTACGGAAGCTCCTGATATAATACGTCTAGAAGAATCTTCCGGTTCTAACTTATATATTTATATAAATACGTCTAGGCCCTATAGGGGCATTTGGTGTCTATTACGTATCGCTAGCATAGATATCTAGGTAGGGAATAGCTGAAAATAGTGTAACTATATATTAATATAATGGATTACAAGACACTTATTAGGTTTGAGATAATACGCCTTAGTAAGCCATTTATATTTAGCAATAGCTTAGCTAATAGCTTCTCCTAACACTGCCTCCTTTATCTTAAATAGATATTATTAGATTAGTCTAGGCGCCTATAGTCTCGGGCGTAAATAATGCGTAAACTAAAACATAAGTATAGCTATTAAAATTTTCACAGCAGACTCTATATAATGTGGCAAGGGGCAGCTAATATGCTCCACCTCTCTCTATTATCTTTGCTGTAACTCTACCCTAAAAAGGAAATGAAATATAAAGGTTATATGCCTAGTTCTCCCATGCTATTAAATTATTTTACTTTTACTTTTATATCTAATTCTTCAATATTATAGTTTATTATTATCTCCGTGATATTAGGCATTATATATATTACTTTAAGTTCTAATAAAGATATTGCTGATATAACCTATAGGTCGTTAGGTAGTGCTTAAAAAATAATCACTATATACTATCGTCCTAGAGATAATATCCCAGATCGCCAATCTACTAGAAGCCTTAAATCATCTAGGAATAGTAATTTAGAATAGGAGATGATTGATAATAATATAAAGACGCTGTATAGAAGTAATAGCAACGAATTATTAATTACTGCTGTTCCTATTAACGAATTGAGCCAAAATGACCGCGTAGAAGCTTGGGTTAATAGCACTAACATTAGTAGATTAAGCGGGAGTGAAATTACGGAGTTATTAAGGTATAATAGAAGGTCTAGGTCTCCGCGTAAGCTTTTATATAGGAATTTATAAGTATAGAATGTAAGTGTAAAGAAGAGGTTTAATAAAAGTTAGTAAAAGACTTAGAGAACGTTCTACTATCCCTACCTTAGTCTCTCTTAGCTTAACGTATAGCAAACTTACGAAAATAGTAGAGACTATTAACCTGTCACTAAATAAATTTTTATACTCCGTTGGAGATGCCTCCGGAAACAAAATTTATGTAAATACCCTTAGGCTTAATCAGTTTTTTATTAAACTCGAAGTTAAATCTGAAGATAAAGCCGCAACTATACTATCTTAGCGCCCCCTTTTTGTGTTTAAGTATACGGTACTTATGGACCCATACATCGAGGAGTTAAAGTACTTACTTAAGAGTCCTTTTGGTGAAATTTTTGTAGGTTTCCCCTGGCTTCCCTTATACGTGTTTAGAATAAAGCTACCTATAAGTGTATATATAGAGAGCTAAAGCGTAGCCTTTAATTTATTTGCAGAAAACTTCTTATATTATTCTCTACTTTGTCTAATACCGTTATATATCTATTCCAATGTAGTAAAAAGGGACTAAAAGGGCGCGTAACTAGACTTTTTATTATTGCTAAGGTTATAAAGCTTTTAATGCAAGAGGTTATTATAAAGCCCCTAGGACTTCTTATATGGGAAACCAACCAAGCTTTCTAAGTTGTAAAATCTTGTATTTCTTTACTCCTATATTTAGTATTTTCGCATTATTTGCTTCGCACTAATACTTACTAAAACTGTTTTCTAATTTCTCCCCTATCTCTTTAAAGACGCCTTTTAAATAAATGCTTAAATAATATGTACGCTAACTCCTCTCGCAAGTGACTTTAAATAACTTTTACTATATAAGCCCTTCGATACTATAGTACTCGTCAAAAAGGTTTACCTTTGGAGGATAAAATTATTACCACTTATAGTAGACCCTTCTTTAATGTAGTTTTAATTAATATTAAGTTTTCTTTACATTACATCTAAGCTTATTATAATATTATCGTAATACTACTGCTCCGCCTTACGAAGTTGTTAGATCTCTCTAGTTAAAATATAAATAACTAAATTAGTTAGTTAGCTTAACCGTAGTCTAGGTTATAAATTAGATTACCTTTATTACTAAGGTGTCTCTTATATATTAGAGGATTATTTAATACCATTTCGGCTAGATACTGTTAATTTTATTATAACTATAATCTTATATAGACTAAGAAATCGGCGAGACTTATCCTAATTAGTAATTTTAGATGTGATTTTAAAATTAATCTATTATTTCCATTTTCCCATTTTCTTCCCTAACTAAGAATTACACGGTTTTTAGGAGCTGAAAACTATTAAGCGTAAAATCTCTTTTCTAGCTACCTATTTATGTTCTTTAGTAAGGAATACGGAAATAGGTCCGCAAGGGCTAGAATCCCATTTCTTTTATCGGCTAAGCGTATTTTAGAAACCTCGTAAAGTTTAATTTTCCTATAAGGGTTTAAATGGTGCATAGCTTTTTCTAGCGCATAGGTTGCGCGCCCCTATGGATTTAAATCCCTTATTAGATAAAAAAATCAGCCAAGATACGCGCTTATGCGGACTCTTACCCCATACGGCCCATTTTCCCCTAGGGGTTCCCATCATTTATGGGCTTTTTTAGCATATAAGTTGCACTTCCTTATAGAGTAAAATCCCTTATTAGCTAAGAAAACTAACTTTCTGCGCTTAAATCCAGAATCCTACTAGGGTATTTTGTCCTTACTCTAGCCAAAATTTTACTAGATTTTCGGTTCCGTTTGATATTTTTTAGGGTTTTTTAACTTCCCCCTTCTATAACAAAGAAATAAAAATCTATAACGCTTGGCTATTATATTACGTCTTTAGAAGATCTCCTTATTCTTTCTAAGCCCCTTACCTTTACCATAACTACATTAAACTATTCTTACCTAACTTTTATATTAATACAGCCAGCGCAAAACATATCTGCTACTCGCATTCTGCGTTATAGTAAACGTAGCTATAAGACGTTATTGCGCCTATTGCCACTACTAAACGGGGCACGACTAGGTCCAGCGACTTAGGTCTATTAAGTTTTAAGGCCATATTCCCCCTAAAGGCCGATTAATTAAATAACTATACCTTAAAATAAAACCGCAAAACCTAAACCACTTGTTTTAAATAAGTAGATTAGGAAACTAAAGCGAGCTAAGAAGAAAGCTGTTTAACTATCTTAGATATTAACGGTATTTTCTCAATTACTAACGGCTTTAAAGAATCCTGCCGAGATCGTGTAGTAGTTTTAGGGTGTTAAGCAGCACGCTATAGATTAGAATTAATACCTTTATACAAAGCAATTACTTAGCAAGCAACACGACGTTAAGTAGAGGACACTTAAGAGGAACTACTTAGAGTATAGTCTACAAAGCAGAGTTAGAGAGAATAATCAGTTCGAGCTAAAGCCACTTCCCTACTTTAACATTGCTAGACGATATCTTTAATTGGTTACAAGTCTTAAGAAACCTCCGATAGAAGCAACATACACTAGGGAACAAAAACTCACAGCCATTTTCTACTATTGTTAAACTATAGTAGAAGAGGGGCATAGTTCTTACCGATTAATTACTTTAGATTAAGCAGCGTTAGATCTAGGAATCCAGTTAGAGCTACTTAATTATTGGATTAAGCGCCTAGTCGAAAACCAAATAGCATAAAGTTTTTACTCTAGCGCTTCTACTAAGTCCCTTAAAATTTATTAGTTACTTCTATTTAAATTAAAACGTGCTATATTTTCTAGAGTTAAAGGCAAAATGTAATATATAACATTTTGGCATAGCTTATACATATATAATATCTATACCGCGGCTAAACATTTTAGGCGCTTATACTGCATAAAATATACACGCTACTAGCTGCGAGTAAGATAGCGTGGAGGACGCAAGCCTCCTCACCTTCTGGATGCAGCTGCAGCCGCTAGGGTTTCTTATCACTTGGGAAACCTATTTAGATATACCGGCTAAGAGAATATAAACCTATTTTACGTTATGTTCGTAAACGAATGCAATATAAATAAACGCTTATAGCTACTTGCCGCTGCGTATAGCACTATAGAGCTTGAAAATAATTCCAATTACTAATACTTAATAGATACCCTAATGGATCAAACTTATTTATCTTAGGAACTATTAGATATTTATTTTACTAACCCTACTTATATAAAAGAAGCTGCAATTAAGATCGGTTCTACTTAGAGCTTTATTAAACTGTTTACTAAGCCTAATCCGTACTACTGCAAGCAATACCAGAGTTATCTCTACACGAAATCACTTAAAGAAAAGCTTACTAGAGAGCGTGTTACTATCAAATCCTTCCAAAATAAACGGCTCTAGATTTAATGCAAATTTTAAAAGTTTTAACTATAAATATAATAAAAAACAGACAGAATTAAGAGAAGGGTTAATAGTTATAAAGAATACTTAAAACGGACTATAGCAGCTATAAAAAGGTTAGAGCAAGCACTTAAGTAAATTACTACAGCCCAGGAACATGAAAAGGAGGATAACGCTCTACGAGCCCTTATAGCAATAAGGTCTTATTTAATAGCTAAAGTAATAGAGCTTAGTTAGAAAATAGAATAGGTTAATTTAGAGATATTATTTCTTAAAGGTAAGGCTGACTTAACTTAAAGAAGGCCTCTAGCTTACTAGCATATAGCGTTTAACAGCAAGTTAGATTACTAGGGGAGAGAAGAGCTCCTAGCATTGGAACTGGAAAGCTTAGTTAACCCTAAAAATTTTAGCAATAGTAAGGATCCTATACTGGTGTTAAGATAGCTAACTAAGAAATTTAAAAATTAAAAGAGTGCGGATTAGCCTCTATTATCTGGTAGACAGACTAGATTTTCCTATATTCTTCTAAAGGCCTTGCGATTTTTAGCCCCTTATTATAATTTATCTAGGTAGTTTTTATTTTTATTATATGTTCTCTTTACGCTGTTATAATTATAAAGTATATTTAACCGGTGAATTTTGGCTACGGAATATGCCTAGCTAAAATTTCCCTGGCTAAACCTAAGAGATGCCAAGCTTAAATTACGGTTAGCGTAAAACTAAAGCTTATTTCTAATATAGTTTATACGTAATACGGCATTAACTGTAAATAAACGTTCCCTAATATTAAATCCAACTAGTCTTAAGAATATAGTGGATTTGCTTCCCTTATTTAATAATAAAATAACTCTCCTTATTACTTCCGTTATAAGCTCCATATATATAGTATATCTAGTTATTTATATAAACTATTAAGGATATTCCTATAGCTCCTAATATCTTCCCTTTCTTTAAAGCCTAAGAATAAACGCCTTAATACCTGTTGGATTTAATGCCTAGATTTCTATGCCTCTAAAGGCTCTATATTATACGCCTCCTTTATCTCTAAGTTTAGGATCTCTTTAAACTTTTGTGCCTTTATTAGTAAGATATAATTTTCCTTACCTTCTATTGCCTCCTTTAAAGCTAACCACTCTGTCTGTATTCTAGTCTATTTTAAGTCTATCTCTTCTATTAATATACTCCAATTAGGCTTACGCCCGTATCGCACTTATTTAAAAAAACTTATCCTAATACGCGCGCTCTTTCTAGTAGATATTGGACCTGTAATAGATGTGTTTCTAAGAGGCGTAACAGCTTTTTGCTTACGCTGTATAGCTAATCTATACCTACAAGGCGGAGCAGGTTTGTCCTTTTAAGTAGGAATCTCGTAGTTGCCATGCAGAGGTTGATGTAGCCCCGTAGTAGAAGGTATTTCTTTATACCTAGCTCTTAAAGGTTCCAGTTCTTCTTAAATATAGGTTCTTTCTAATAAAAGGAGTTAGTAGTTTGAATTCCGATTTTTTATAAAGATAGATATACTAAAACGTACCTTCATTTTAGAATACGCCCTTAACTTTGGTAAAAAATTTAATATCACCTATAGCTTTATTATATATTGTAGTTCTAGCACCTTATCCTTTAGAATTAAGTGTCTAGCCAAATTCGTTAATGCGGACCCCCCCAGGTCTAGTCGTACCGTTAATTAATATAAAGTAGGTACCCGCCATTAACACGTCTTGCCCCTAAAATGGCGTGGTCCCTATCTAGTTGTTAAATATAGAATTTTCGGAGATTCCTACAAAGCTCTAGCTAAAAAAGTCATCCTTTAAGAAAGGGCCGTTATAAATGCCACAAATAAGAGCTATTAAAAAGAGGTTTACTGTCTAGTTTACCTCCTAGTGCGAGATAGTTTCTTTAACTAGAGGGCTAGAGATAGGCCTATTTATATCCTTCGCGAAACCGGGCTTTGCAAAAGACCTAGGACGGTATCTTAAAGGAAAGGGCGTAGCTATATCTTATCTCTATAAGACCGCCATTATATAAATTCCAATTATAGAAGGGAGATACTCTAATAGAGCTAAGGCGTTATAAATACTGAAATGCCTTAGCCTAAGAATCCTTTAGTAACGCAGAACCTTAAGCGTTTAAACTCGTACTAACTTTATGGCCAATAGATCCTTAATCTCTAAACGAATTAAAATACATAGAATGAGCCAGCTAGAGACGCTGTATTATAGCAGACAGCTATAAGCTGCAGCATCCGCTTTCTAATATACGAAGTATGCTTAGCCTTTTCGCTTTCAATACTCTTAAAAAGCGCTATAGCATTTATTCGCTTATATTCTTCAGGTTCTAGCAAAACCCCTAGCCTAGTCAGTTATATAGAACTACTGTGCCTATCCCCTAAGCCTTTACACGGCAGGTAACCCCTTAGTTAATACCCGCTGCATTTAGATTTCTAAGCAGCTAGGATAATTAGGGCAAGATTGTTTATACTTTACCTTAGTTTATATAGCGTCTCTAGATGGCCCTACAGAGACGGCTTATCAGGCGGCGTAATTATATTAATTAGATTATACGGGATATAGAAGAAACTCCATTCCTAGAATATATTCTATATCTACCTTATACTAGCTTTGCCCCCTTTAGGATCTTCGCTAATACAAAACAAGGTATAACTAGTAGTATCCCCTAACCAGTTTTATTCTTATCCTTACTTAACCTTACCCTTTCCTTTACATTCTTAATTTATTAGAGCTAAAATGGTTAAGCAATCCGCTTTTAAAAAGCAACTCGACCCCACCCTATACAGGAACCCCTATTTTAAAATTAAAATCCTTAAGCTCTTTTAAGGCGTTAATTAGAATACTTAAGAGTCTATTTATACTAAGCAAGAAGATTATTATTATTAGCGATGCTAGCATTTTAATAGATGCATGTAAGTCTTATTTTAGAAGCCGTCGGAAGTAACTATTTAATATTAGCACTAATAGTCCCTAAGCTTTATACAGCTCCTAGGAGCAAGTCTGGATAGAGTATACTTAGAATCTATAGTTGCAATTACGACGACTCCACGAAATATTTATATAGGGAAATTGCAAGATAAAGAAGCGAACTTCTTATACTAATTCTACCCCCTTCCACTGGCTTCTAGATAAGATTTCCCTAAGTCTCCTTTAATATTTCACTTAAAATGTTAACAGCATTAAGGACTAATGCCCGAAATTGTCACCTGACTGTGTTCTAAAGAAACGCAGCCTATAGGCGAAGACGATACAGCTTTACGGCCGCTTAGATTTAGTAATATGCTAAAAGTCTAAGTGGCGTATAAGCTTTAATCCGAAATACTTCCAAGGAAGACAACCATCGCCCTATCCAGAATGTATAAAGAAAAGATTAAGCAGTAGAGTAAATAAATAGTCTATAGGCGTTGGCTAGCTTTAACTTAATATACTACTCTATAGGGAAGTGGACACTCCTAAACGGGGAAGCGATTTTAGCTGCTTCTTAATATACCTAACGCTAGGACCTAAATCTTATTCTAATTGTAGGCACACAGTTAAAAATTCCAGGTGCGCTATAGCCGGCGACGTTCTTAGCGGTAAAGGTAAGGAAGAGCTATAATTCTATTATATGGATAAACAAGGACTGCCTATTACAAGTACTAGGAACAGCATTTTATGGTTAAATTAAATACGTAATATATGGAGACTACTAAGAGCTTGCCAAAAATATTTTAAGTAAATTAGCAGAAATGCGGAATCGCTACTATGGAGATATTTGGAGAGACGGTAGACGGCAGATAGCAAAGTCAACGATACGGCTTGCTTAGTACTGGAAGTTAGGCAGCCTTTTACTATCTAAGTAACTACGCAATTAACAAAAACATATATTATTGCTACGCCTTTATAGCTAGTCTTCTTCTAGGTATATATAGTGTTAAAGTCTATATTAGCATCGTCCTCCGTAAGCAGCAACTATATTACTAGCTTATATCTCGTATCTATAAGCCGCACTACCCGCGTATTTAACGAATACATTTCTCTAATATTATGCTAGCCCTCTACTACCCACTATAACAGCATTTCACTATATTTATCCTTAGATTCCGTATTAACACCATTCTTAAGTAATATCTTTACTACACCCTAAAACCCATCTTGGGCAGCCCATAAGAGTAGTGTCCGGCCATTACTATTCTTAGAGTTAGGGTCAACGTCTTTCTGCGTAAGCAGCAGCTTTACTACCGTATCGCTTCCCCTCTACGCAGACCATAAAAGCAGCGTCCAGTTATTATTATCACCGGCATTAGGATTAACACCATCTATAAGCAGTAAATCCACTACTATTATATGCCCACTACCAGCAGCCTATAAGAGGGGGGTCCGACCTTAAATATTGGTAGAGTTTAGGTTAATGCCGTCCTTTTAGAGTAGTAGCTTTACCACCACTTTATACCCCTTTTCTACAGCTAATAATAGAGGCGTCCGATTATAGAAGCCCTTAGGGTTTAGGCTAACGCCTCTCTACGTAAGTAGTAGCTTCGCTACTACCTTATACCCGTTTCTTACGGCCTATAGCAACGGCGTCTCTCTAAGAGCGTTTTTAGGATCTGGATTAACATTATCCCGCGTAAGTAGTAGCTCTACTACTACCTCGCGTCCGCATTCTGCAGCTAATAATAGCGGTATAGCACCACATTTATCCTCAAAATTTGGATTAATACTACCCCTTATAAGAAGCAGCTTTACTACCGCCTTATACCCATTTTCTGCCGCTAATAACAGTAGTGTTTGTTCCTAGTTAGAATCCTTAAAGTTTATATTAACGCCGTCCTGCGTGAGTAGTAACTTCACTACCGCCTTATGCCCGTTACTCGCGGCTAGTAATAGTGGCGTCCAACTAAAATCATTTATTACTTAGACATTAGCTCCCTTATCTAGTAACTTTTAAGTCATTATTTTTTGTCTATATTCTGCAGCTAATAGTAACGCTAACCCTTTAGAGCGATGTGCTAATTTGGTTAGTAAAGTAAATAGTGACATTTTTAGAGGAAAAGACGTAAACATTAATTCTATATTAGGTGGGACCCAAGGGAGTAGTGCTAATTCGGTGGTAGATAGCTTACTGTTTAAGTACCTAGCTATATAGTAGCATTAAAGGACCGTAGCTTTATTTCGAGGTTAAGAGCTTACAGTTTAACCTAGTAGGCGTAAGGTAGTTTCCTTTTACTACGGAGGGGGAGGCGGTTTAAGAAGTATCTATTAGTTAGACTATTGTTACTTATTAATTTTGCTATATACTAAATATAAAAATGCGTTCTAAAGTCTAGATCCAGAAAACAGAAAATAAAATACTAGGTAAAGAACCGAGTAATAGGAAAACGAAAAGGTTTTCCTAATATAGCCTATCCAATATAATATACGTAATACCGCGCAAAACCTGCATATAGCCTCCCTAATAGGTTAACATATTATAAATTTATAAATATAATAAGCTTAGAATATCCTACTATACGACCAAGCTTCTGTTTAGGGCGCGCTTGGCTAGGTAATTACTATACTTTTACTTAAATATACAATTCCGAATAAAATACTAATTCTAGCTATCTAAAATGTTATAGTCCTAATATACTAACGTTCCTCCGCGTTATTACCTAAAATCGCTTTAGGAGGGCACTCTTCCTATATACTGTTACTAAGATTACCGATTTTCTTTAGTATAATGCTTTATAATCTCTAAGGATTTTTGCAGTCTTTACGCCTATATTTTCCCTTAACCCTACTTAATCCTATAGGCACTTCGCGAAGACCTAGGCAACCTTCGCCGCCCAGATTAGCACATTCTTCTCTTACCTCTCGTTTAATACGATCACTATACTTGTATATCTTTATAGTAATTTAAACCTCGCATATTTTAATATAGATAAACGTAAATCCTGTATTATCCGATAAAGGTTAGTCTTTAGCGATGTTAGTTTCTATAACGTTATTTTAGACAGGCGGAACTCCGTCTTATCCGTTAGTCTTTATTAAAGCCTTAGCTGCTAAGATATAACGCTAACTAAAAACGAATTAGCGCTAAGAGAATCCGATCTGCTGAGTAGTCTAGGATGAATATTAGTCTTTGCACTATTTACTACATTATGGCGCTTATAAAATATACTTCCGGCTCTACTACTATAGTCTTCCGTTTTTAATAAGGCGTAGTGCTTAAATTACCTAAAGAGAAGTTTAAGGTTAAACACAACTTTGCCGTTAAGCGGTAGATACTTAAGATTCTAGGAGAGTATCCTAGGATTATAAAGTATAATAAGTTATCCTCGCCGTTATATTTATATTACTGTCGCTAATAAATTAGATATCTAGGACCCTATAAGACACCAAATCTTTAAGGGCTATAATTTATAGAGGCGAGCCACGGAGATCTTTAGAAATACCTTAACAATCGGAATAACACGGTAGACCTCCGTTTACGCCTTAAATGGTATATATAAGCTGCTAAAGCTATTACCTTTATCTATATAAGAGATGTAATACATTCCGATCTATAACCTAAAAACTACCTCCTTTACTAAAACTCTACTGGCTCTCTTAATGTTTACCTCTGCAACTTTAATAGATCTATATATAGAGATATAGATAGTAGGCACCTTCCGGACTTTGGCTTTAGTAATCCTATAAATCCCTAGGTCTTAACCCTAGCCACTAATATATTTAGCCTTAGGTCTATCTTTTATATAATTATAACTGGCTACTGGCCTTATAAGTCGCTGGGCCCGTTTAAAACAGTTAAAGAGAAAAGGAATTATAAGGAACGAGTGGACGGCCTTTTTAGGAGGCGAGTATGGCCAAATATAGAAGGACTAATAGGTAAAAACATTATAATTAGTTGCTAGAGGAAGGAATATAGTACCGTAAAAGCTATTTTACATACTTAGAAGGTAGAACTATTAATACCTAATTATATATATTAGACGAAATAATAGGGCTCTTTTTTAAGATCTAACAGTTTAACCTATATCCCTTAAAACGCATTGTCAATTAAAGCAAGTCCTTACTATACCGTATCATATAATTAAGACCTTAAAGTTAATTGGCTTTACCCTCCTTTAAAATTACAACCTTCTTTTCCATCCCTCTCTTAATCTCCTTACGCTATTTCTTAGTAGTTTCCTTTAGTATTACAACCCTCTTTTCTATCCCCTTCTTAATTTCCTCGCGCTATTTTGTGGCAGCTTCCTTTAGTATTATAACCCTCTTTTCTATTCCCTTTTTAATTTCCTTACGCTGTTTTTTAGCAGTTTCCTCTAGTATTACAACCTTCCTTTTTATCCCCTTCCCAATTTTAGCAAGCTGGTTCTGTATTAAAGTTTAAGACTTTTTAAGCTTCCTCTCTAGTGCGGTTATTACGAAAGTTAAAGATAGAGCTAGAGGTGAAATAATAACGCATTTGTTATTCTTCTTACGCTTTCCTCCCTAATTTTAGGTAATTAGTAAAGTGCTAGCATTTCGAGCGGCCTTTAGTATATACCTCGTTGCTATTGGACCCTTCTCTAAAAATACTATCTATAGCCTTAACGATGTCCTATCTAATTAGAATATATATTACGGAAGTTATACTTACCACCTTACCTTTTAGTATCCCTTCTTAGTAATTAATTCCTTCCCTTATAGTAATATGGTTTGCTTAACTAGTAGTAGGGATTCTTTCTACGGTGGTGTATTAGAGGTTAGTATAAACTAAGTCGCACCGGATTCTAAATCGGAAGAGCCCGCTATCCTTAGCTACTCTATATTTAATTTATTAGGCTCTTGCTCTTTTACTAGCATTATAATTATTAAAGAATTTTGTTAGGTCTAAGGAGAGGTTAAATAGGTAATTTTTTCCATAGTTAGGCTGTAGGTAGGACGGCCGCTAATTATATACTATAAGGGCTATTAGATAACTAGGTAGAAGCAGTGAATAGGGCGTAGGCTACTAGATACAGCGAATAGCTAGCCGGCGCTACTTATCTATACCTACCACGATATTAATATAATGCCGGGGATTATAAGGCTTGCATGCAGGTATAAAAAAGGCCGCCCTACTTTATTATAGCATAAATAGGCTAAGATATGCTGCAGGGATTCTATAGCCTATACTTTGTTTAAATTAATAGATATATAATTTGCTAGAGCAACTGCTAGAGAGACTACCTATTTAAACTATTTTAACTTATTCCTATATAAATCTGGTCTTCTTTTTATATCCCTTCCTATATCTGCCTATAAAAGTCCTTTTTCTTATAACTCTATAACTCTCTTAGTGTCTAAATCAGTCTAGGGTTAGGACTTCCGCTTAGTGCAATAGGGGTATAATACACGATATATTAATGCACACGAGTGCGGTGTCCTATTTGTAAATTTTCCTGCAATTTCCTCCTAATTATGGGTCTTGCGAACCAGCTCTAAGAGTTAATTTATCTCAGATCTTAACTATAGCCGTTTCCTAGTACCAGTTTTTAGTTTCCTTTAACGGTTGTTTATAATATAAGTATACCGCTTTACATATATATACTTTGTCCTGCTAGGAATTAACTTTGCGATCTCGCGAAAACCCTTTCCTTTCTCGCGCCAGTGGAGAAGATCTGTCTCCTCCTTATTAGCCTAACTTTTCTTTACTATATCTTTACTATTATTGCTATATAGAGCGCATTGGTCTAGGATAGAAGGGAGTTTAGGTTTTTTAATTTTGCGTAGACTATAAAGGTGGTAAGTAAGATATTCTGGAGTTAAGAGGGTATAATCTATATATATGGTATCTTTATATATATTGGATTGGCGTATATAATCCTATTTATACAGCAATCTTATTATAGTTAACCCTTGTCGCTCTAAGGTTTACTAACAATTTATCTTCGGCGGTTTCCTATAACCGCCCATCTCTATAAAATCCCTTAGTAATTTCGCGGTACCACATTTTGCAAGTATACGGTCCGACCCTTAGCATATCTATAAGTTAATCCCAACTATAATCTAAATTAATTATTACTTTTACTAGCTAGTTTTTATATTTGTCTAACAGGCCCCCGCTAAAGCATCCTAGGAAGTTTTAGTGAGATAGGAATTAGGGAAGGGTTGTTAATACAAACGGAAGGAGTGCGGGTGTATTAATAATTCGCTAGCTTAATTGCCGCTAGCGGCGCTCTGTTTATTATTAGCGGAAACGCTCTATAGAAAACCGCTTGTAACGCTAAATTAGCTATTGCCGGTAATACTAGATAAACTGTTACCGGTAACGCTGGTATCGCTAGGTACTGGCGATAGTAAGGGACTATTGCTGGTGGCGCTGGATTAAATGCTGCTAGTAACGCTGGATTTGCTGCTACCTATAATAGTAGAATTACTAAACGCTAACAATGGCGAGGAACTGCACTTCTTTTGATATCGATTTTAGTGTGCGACTACAGCCGTGGTTTAGAAAACTTCTGTTATACTCTTTAAATCTCTATTCCTTTTCCTGGAAAATTGCTAGTCTAAAGCATTAATAAAACGCTCCCCCTTGTATATATGACTGCATAATTAAGTATTTATAGGAGGCTTAGCGTTAATAGGAAGGGTAATTATTCTAAACTATATTAAGTATTAGTAGAATAAGAATTATAGAAGAGCTTCGGGTACAAACCGTTATCGCGAGTGTTTATTAAATATCTGGTTATAAATTAGTCGAATCTAATAAACCTAAGGAACCGGATATTTAAGGTAGTAGATTTAGCAGCGTATAGATCTTCATTTACGCGTAATTTGGTTAGGTTAAGTGAGTTATAGAGTAGTAGGGCAGAGGAGAGACCTTTTCTGTAAATGCATTTACTAATGGAGCGCTAGATAGCTAAATGAAGGCGAAGACACTACCGGACGGATTCTTATCTACCGCATAAGCAATATAATTTCAGAAGTTCCCTAGTGTATAGATTAAGTTCTATATATGGGCTAGTTTAATATATAGTAATTTACTTTGCGATGGTAAAATTGTTACTATAAAGGCTAAGACCCATCTACCGCTAGTATTACCTAAGCTATATGCCATTTATTAAATCCACACAGACCGTAATTAATTTATTCTATTATAAAGGAATCTAGGACTCCTATATATTTATTATACTTTAAAAATAAAATATATATTTTAGTAAAAGCTCTATATAAAAAATCAAGACTTTAATAAAATACAACATTCGCCTCCCTATATTTAATGACGTATCTACGCTAGTTTCGAAGGACTAAACTAAATTAGAGATTTAATTCAATATTAGGCTTTACGCTAGGTAAAGTAGGAGGGCGCATTTCTATAGGGTTATATAAAATCTTACGCCCTAGCGTAAGCCTAAATAAGATGCCATGTATAGAGATATTAAGGGTAGGAGGTTATTATCTCGACGGCGTATTAAAAGGATAAACACAATTAGCATATAGAGAGCGTTAACTATTAGCGAGACTAAGTTGGCAATATGCCGGTATTTATTATCTCCTTTTAACGCGTTATCGTCTTTATTGTCTACCCTAAGTGCGTTAATAACTATAAACGTAATAGTTAAGATATATCCTGCGCAGGTAATAAACAGGAGGATAGATTTTAAAATCCACCTTTTATAAGGATTTCCGCTGCAGGAGAAGTTAGCAATAGGAGAAAATTTGGTTTATTTACGCACCAAATTATAAAACCTATAGTTAACCCTATTCCAATCACAAAGATCGTAATCCCTATAACGATATAAATTGGATAGATATTAGGATAATAAGAAGTGTTTATTAGAAACTACGTTAATATATATTAGCATTCGCGGAGAAAATATAGAAAACTTCTAACCTCTATAACAAAGCTAGCTAGCAACGTATATAATACACATACCGGGATAACCTTTAAGAATTCCTTATTACTCGATCTTTTTATAAATAACAACGCCACTATAATAGCAGCAGAATGCGCTATGTGACTTATAATTATAGAGCATATTAATCCCTATAATTAGCCTCTAAAATAGAGTATAAGGTAAGCGGTTATAAAGTTAAAGAAGAAAGGTACAGCCGTAGCGATTATTAAATGGCGGGAGGCGGTATCTATATTAATATATGAATATTATATATAGAGGTTCTAGAAATAGCTAGAGGAAATAGGGTAGAATAGAATACAGCTTTATAAAGGATTGGTAAAGAGAAAAGTGACAAATAATAGCTATAGAGCAGCGGCAAGGCAACGAGTAATTGAAGGTAATTATATATTCCCACTATTCTAGGGTAAAGAGCAGCTCTATATATTAGTGCCCCGTGCCGCACCCTTAGTCTATTAAAATATTCTAGCCTTTAATCCTTTATGGGAAATATTGTCGCAGCTTATACATCCTATATATCTTTAAAAAAGTATATTAGTAGTAGCTTCCAAACTTTACAGCAGTAGGTAAGCTTAGTTTACTTAATTAGGGGGATAACTGCCTATCCTAACTTTAATTGGCTTTAGTGTCCCGTCGTGGATCTCCGACGGAGCATAAGTTATAGTGGTAGAGTTTAAATAAGCTAGCGTCCCGGGGAATAACGAGGCAAGGAGGTTAATATATGCTAAGCTAAAATTGTAGGGGGTTTATAATCCTTAAGGATTGTAAACCCCTATAACCTTTACACTTCTTCCTTACTTACACCCTATTACCTTCTTTCTTAGGGTTAATAGCCTATAAAATCCTAATGCCTTAGTCTTAACAGCAATCTAATAAAGCGCGTGGCGGTACCACGGTAATTTAAACCCTTTTATACTTTTCTTTCCCCGGGCTAACTATTATTTGGGTATAGGAGGGAGAAGTAGAGCTTGCTAATAAAGTATTACAGTTTGCTTACGCGCTTTATCCATATTCCTCTATAGGTTAAACTTGCACCCTTTACTTAAGTGGTTACTTATATTAGACAGCAATTGTTAAATAATATTAAAAAGATTGCGCAATAGCTGCGTTCTATAAATAAGGTTATAGGAGTTTAATATCTTAAAAGCGGGATATAGAATCTTCTAAATTTCTTACCTAACTATACTGATTATCTAACCTTTGAATTCTTTTCGTCTTTTTAAGCTCCTAAAGAAGGTAAAGGAGACGCAGTTTATAAGGAATTGAAAACCCCGCTTTAAGGAAGTTTAACTAATAATAGAAGCCCAGTCCACAAGGAAGCAGAAAGCTCAGCCTATAGCGGAAGCACAGCCTACAATAAAAGTATAGCCTATAATAAAAGCCTAGCTAACGACAGAAGCTCAGCCTATAAGGGAGCGGGGAGCCTAGCCTACGAGGAAGTAGGAGACTTAGCCTAGGACGGACACCTTACCCTAAAAGCTCTGTTCCGAGTGACTATTATTAGCTTAAAAATTCTGCTTCTAGAAGACGTACACTTAGACTTATACAGACCGCCTAGAGGACTCCTAAAACTACCTCTAAACCTAGCGCTAAACTTAACCTCAGTTTTACAAAGCCGCAATTATACTATTATTTATAGTCTTTTTAATAGACTTTAAGGTGAAGAGGTTAAGGAGGTAGGAAAGGTAGCAAAGATAGGAAAAGTAGGAAAGGTTAATAATATACAAAGGATTAATAATGCGATTACTTGACGGTTAATAATGTCTCTCCTTTCTAATGGGATAGATATTGAGGTAAAGCAAATACAAAGGTAAGAGGAAAAGCAGCTACTTAGTAAGGACTATAGGAGTTTAGTACGGAATCGGATCTGTCCTAGTAGGGGCATCCGCTTTAAACAATAGGATATTACTAGGTAAAGGTGGAACAGATTTAAACTTAGAGCTTTAATAAGCCTTGGCGCCCTAAACTGTTAGATAATATAAGTTTACCTTTAGCCCTTTTTAAATCAAGTAGCTAATACGTTATAGGTTTAAGAGATATATAACACCTATAGAGTTTATTATATTAAAAGCCTAAATAGAGAAATAAGACAAGTATAGGAAGTGGAGGGAATTTTCTCCTATAGCGAAAGAGCTAAAGGTGTAACTTGCCTATTAGATTCTCTCTAGCTCTACGGCGCCATTTAATATTAGTAGCACCTACTAGAGTATTAAAGGAATAAAAAGGTTAAATAATGTTTAACAGCTTTAGAACAAGCACCCTAAAAGAAGGATTTTAGGGGAAATAAATAGTATACTAACTATCCCTAATTAAAGCGCGAACCGAACCTCCTAAACAAATCCTAGTAATTAAAAACGTGTTATCCTAGTATAAGAAGGGCTAGTAGATACTGCAAATTGTTTACTAGATAGCTCGGATTTTTGGAACACGTATAGCAATCTTTAGGATTCTTTAAATATCTTCTATAACCCTTAGCTAGCTCCATCTACTTTCCCTAAAGGTCTTTCCAATTTCTCTTAGCCCTATTTCAATCAGCTAATTCCTTTTACTCTCCCTAAGGACTTTCTAGATTTCTCTTAGGCCCATTTAGATATCCTATACGAGCCTTAGCCAATTCTATTTACTTTCCCTAAGGACCTTTCTAATTTCTCTTAGGCCTATTTAGATGTCCTACGCAAACCTCAGCTAATTCCTTTTACTCTCCCTAAAGACCTTCCCGATTTCTCTTAGCCTTATTTAAATATCCTACGCAAGCCTTAGCCAATTCCTTTTACTCTCCCTTAAAACCCTCTACTAAACACTAGTTTCTATATATAATATCTACTAATAAATATATTAACGGATAGTCCTAACCTCTATTTCTCTAGTACCACGGGGGTAAATAACGGACTTAATTACTACACTACGGTTCTATAGGCACAGTATAGGAGTCTAGCACATTCTAGCGATCTTAATATAACATCTCCTATATAACCAGGCAACATTACTACTTTTAATCCCATACCACTCTAAGATAGTCCTTAATCTAACACGGCTCTCGCGACACTACGGACCTATATAGATATATAAGCAAGCCCACAGCCCCGTCCTTAAAAGAGTTAAGGAGTATTATATAGTGTAACTAGGATATCTCCACTATTAAGTTTAAAGGGTTTAGAGCCTTTAAATACCTATAACCCGTTATTCTAACCTAACCTGCTAAGGGCTAGTATCACCAAAGCCTTGTCCACACTCTGTTTAGCTATGGAAGGAATGGGTTTATAAAGCTTATTATATCGTATTAGGTATAATTGTTCGTTTAAAACCGCGTCGGGGGTTATATTTAGGATCGTAGCAGCGTAATCTTTAGCTTTCTAATATATTTATTAGCATACTATTATATATAGTCTAGCGCTAGTGATACCTTTATATATAGAGTAATGTATTCGTCTATTAAAGGATTGCTGGGTAAGGTATAGATTGCTAGTTCACTAAGTACCTGCATAGAATCGCGCTATACTACTAATATGCTTTATAAATAATCCGCACTTTTACTATCTATAACACCGGAAATTTTTTATAGTGTAGCTATAACTATCTTAGGGAAATGCAAATAAAGACGCCTTTATAAGCAGTTATAAAAATCATATAATAGGGCTGATTTTTTAGTGGGGCTGATTTAGGCTAGGCAAAATCGCGCACGTGACATATAGTATAAAAGCCTATTTTGGAAAAAATTTAGGCGCCTAGTAGGTCTAAAATATTACGTGCCTTAAGATCTAGGCGACCTATAGAAGAGTTAACTGTTACTTACCTAGATACCTACTAGTAGGGAGCGTGCTACGGCCTATAGGCGAAAATGTGTACTTGCTAGGGGTTACTCGGAGAGGTGCTTAGGCTATTAGTATTATATTAAACCCCTTATAATAGGACATATTAACGAATTTGTAAAGAAATAAGCCAGCAATTTAACGGAAACTTTTATTAATTCTGTATTAATCTATTATCTAAAGACGCAAAAACATTAAATAATAGGACCTAAATTTTAGAATAGTTCCTAATAGAGCATTAAGGTAATTATAAGCCATCGCCAATGTCAATTAAAGCTAGCTATTATTGCCTTAGTGATATATAAGTATCCCACGTGCATAAATACTTACTAACGTATTTAACCTTTGTGATTAGGAGGGTCGTTTCCATTATAAACGAGCTCTAAACAATTATTTACACTAATAGGGATTAGAGGGTCATCCTCTAAATCTATATCATCCTCTATATAAACATTATGGTAAGGAGGTAGATCTTTATTTAATAGTTAGTAGTTAGGAGCCTAACTTAGAACCTAATAACTAACTCTAAAGACACGGTACCACTATTAACGAAGAGAGTGCTGTCTTTAAGCGCGGTTCTATAGGAGATAGATTAGCTCTAGATAAAGGCTCGGGCCTATTTAATAGTATAGCCCTAGAGAGAATCTGCAAATGTGGATAATATATATATTTTTCTTAATGCTTAAAAGCGCGAAATAATAAATATATAAGCAAGGAGGATAATAGTAACAGCTTTAATGAGAAGTCTAAAAAACATGTAGAGTAGCTATAACTTAATAAAATTTAATAAAGAGGCATTCTATTACGCATTATATACTAGTTTATAAAAGCAACTTAGACAGCAGCTTATTCCTTAGGAGGCGTTTAATGTTAGGATAAATTCGGTTTTCTAGAACTTATATAAAGGAGATTTACAAAACAGAAAGCTCAAATTAGAGATGTTAGAAAACTGCCGCTTTACTAACCACCCTACTAACCGCTCTCGTAGTTTAGCCGAGCTTTAACCACTTATACTTTAAGCAAAAGTAGATTTTATGGCATAACTAATTACCCTAGAGGAACAGGTGATCTAATACATTATTGCGCCTAAAGTAATGCCAATAAACGGCTTTTAGTGTCATAAATGCGCGCAAGATTAGCACAGTAGCGCCAACGAATAATAGTAGAGACATTGCGTTACCGCCAAACTAATAATCTTAATAAATTATATGGCCCTTAACGCGTTATTTATAAAGCAGGTTTTTCTTATACAAAATATCGTAAGTAAGATTTTAAAATCCAACTTATTAAAACCGTAAAGCCCCTAGAAATTAATAACGTGAATATAAAAACAGTATATAGTAGTTATTAGTAGTTAAGCTAAATTACATATATAGTAGAACGGGAGGTCTCCTATAGTAGTATCTTATAAGTTATATTCTATACGCCCAGTATACCGTATTTCTTACGGACAGAACGTATTACTTAGGTAAGTACTTTATTAGCAATCTTTATAAATTTACTTAATAATAAATATACTAGCTATAAAAGGAATTCACGGACACCTCCTAATGGTCTTTTATATCTAACCAATTATATAGCATTAAAACCCTTAACAGAGGGCAAGGCGATTTTTAAGTCACTTATAAAAGGGGTTAGTAGACATATTTTTTAAGCCCTAATTTAAGAAACTTCTTTAAAAGAAAAGGGTAGTAATTGGAAAACTATTCTAGCAAGTACAGGTATAAAGCAGGTGCTAAGAAAGTACTAATAGTAGATATATAAAAATAAAAATAACTTTAATATAAATCTATTCCTATATAAAGAGCCCTATGGACCTAGTATACCGGACAAGTTCCCATATAATAGATCCTACTGGCTTAAAGAACCGGAGAAATTCCTATAAGAGAAGCCCTATAAATTTGGCGACTAGTAGAAGTCCTACCGCACTTCCTCCTAACCCTTTCCTACTACACTAGTAAAGGTACACAATCTTACTTAGTAGATTGCAATAGATAGAATAAGCGCTAAAGAGTATACACTAGACATTATTCTTTAACTCTTTAATATATAAATCCATAAGCCTACTAACCTTAAACATAACTAGTACTTGCTTAGGATATAAGCATTTTAGCTTAGAAAGAAACTTATAGAGTTTAGGGTTATTATTATATATTAGTTGTTCTTTATTGGTAATACGGTGAATAAAATCTTCTGCCCGTGTTAAGAAACTTAAGAGATTATCGTAAATTGTATAGAGCTCGGAAGAGGTTAAGCTAAGAAAGATAAAAGCGCGGATTTTAAAATGTAGATAGACCACTAGGTATTCTATAGGCATTCTATAGTTTCTTATTAAATTTCTACTTTATTCTTCTGTATAGTATTACACTTATAAAGTCTTACCTATTAAATTACGCCAAATCCCAAGTTCTCTATCGTCACTCGATAATCTGTTATCGTCACTCCGGCTCGGTTTATCGATATTAGTAGTATTAATTCGCCCTTCCACTAGGTTACTCTAGCGCAATCTATTAATAGGGTGACCAGAACTCCGCAATTCATTACTATTATTTAAAACCACCACCTCTTTATTACTATCCTCTTCCTATCCTTAATTATAAGGTAGGAAATATATAAAGCCACAGTAGTATACACGGATTATTTCCTAAGCCCCTCCTATAAACCTGCGAGAATTATTAGTAATTAAATTTAGGTTTATCTAAGGCATTATATATAATAGGACTTATTTAACAAGCACAAAAAAGAACTATATTTTAATGAGGCTTGGTATTTAAAGAAAAGGTAGCTTAATCTAAGGATATTTAAAGGTAAGGTAAATACCCTTTATAACATTTCCTCCTCTACTTAGTAAAGCTAAGACTAAGTTTAAAAAGGAAGGTTAATACTACCTAAACAAGGCGAAGTATATCAGCGACCCCTTTACCCTAAAGCTGGCGCGTAATATCTATTGGCTATAATTACTCTTTATTTAATATTCTGCCTATGCCTAAAAGCGTAGACTACTAGACTGAATCTAACAGTGGCTGTTTAATTAAAGGGGGCATTACTAGGGGTAATTATTGGCTGAGCTATTACTAAATATAAACACTTAACTAAAACATTATATTAGTGCGGAAGGACTAACGCACCAGTCTCTAGTTTTATAAGTAGTGCTTAGCTATTATTAGTTATTAGATTATAAAGTAGTCTCAATAAACTTTAGCTCTCGTTAGCATTAATATAAAGAAGCTTATATAAACGCCGCATACTTTAGCGGCTAGAGGGGTTTATATAAATTTGTTAACCGGAATCGTGTAAGTTATTTAAAGATTAATGTTTCTGCCTAAACCCATACGACGTAGGTAAAAGCAATGCCACTTTTTAAGCGCTGTGCTATAGTTTCTAAGGTATATAGTGTAAGTAAGGCGTTAGGAGATAAAGCTGCGGCGTATTTGGCCAGCTCTGGCGTAACTAAGAAGAAGTTTAGGAATAAAATTCCTACTCTATCTAGAACTGGATAAGGGGCTCTATATACTAGTGTTTAGGGGTAGCCCTAATAGTTAATTATTATTTAAAACTAATAATCCGACTAAGCCAAGTTTTACGCTTATAATTAGATAGGGGACTTATTTAATATTATAAGAAGGGCTTCAGACACTAGATACTGGTAGAGGTATTAGCCCCCTAAATACCCGGAAGCTACGGGCGGTAAAGTAATTATCCTATAACTGTTAATATGACTTAGTTTTGCGGCGAAGCAGCTTATATAGTTTAATGTTTTTAGATTAGAGCTATGCTTCTAATATTAGTCCCAGGCGGAGGGTATAAAGGGCGCTATTACACAGTGTTTTTTTTGCTCTATAGCACTTACAGTTTTTAATTCTTTCGTACTAGTCCTAAGCTCTTACCACTAATGCTCTCTCTAGCTAAAGACCACTCGCAGCGGTCTAATTCCGGACAATACTATAAGCGCCTAGAGTGACCTACGAGTAAGGAACTGCTAAGAGTAACTATTAGCTAAGCTGTTACTAAATATAAATAGCTAACAATGCCTAATAGACGCCGTAGTAGGGTTCGGAGGCGTTTGCATAAAGTTATAAACTAAAACCAGAAGCTAATAATAAACCCCTAATAACGCCTTACTAGCAGGAATAGTATTATATAATCTACTCCTAACGCTTACTCTTTACGGAATAGGATACTATTTAAGCAGTAGACTTATCTTAGCCAGTCAATCTTATATATTTACTCCCCATCTGTGGCAAAGGAGCTATTAGTGCGTTACAGGGTAGTTTAATTAGCATTTTAGCTAAGCCCTTTATAAGCGCTCCGCCTCGTATAAACGGCATAATAACTCCTATTAATCTGCCTTGCGCTAAGGGAGGACTTATACCTAAGATACTAAGCAGCCAGTACTTAGAGGCATATAGACTTATACCCTTATCTATACGTTCTACTACTCTTAAGAATATACCTCTTGCGAAGGATATTATATTATATTAAACATTGCCAAAGAAGTTATTATATTCTATATCCCTAACGGTATTAATTATAACTTCTCCTTAAGTAACATTGTATAATCCCTAAGTACCTACGAGTGCAGCGTTCCTAAATTGCTAGCTAGGAAGTAAGCATTTATAGATAGAGAAACCGACTTTAGGGATAGCGACAATAACCTAGAGGCGTTAACTAGTACAGAAAGTAACTCTAGCAATAAGGATCAAGAATGGGACGTAAAGACATTATTAGGCAGAGAAAATGGCTTTAGCACTAAGGATTAAGAAATAAGGGCAGACAGTAATAAAGAGATGTTGGTTAATAACGAGACTAACGTTATCAATTAAATATAGGCGACGATCGAATATAGTGTCCTTACGGACCTAGAACGCATGCCATCTTAGCGACTATTAGTCGTGTTTAAAACCACGGTGTTTATAGATTTATACCTTAAAAATATAAATGTGTTATTCTATAGTGTTTTCTCTTTATTTAAATCATTTCTCTACTTATTATATCTGTTTTAGTGTGGGGAAGGGTAGTTAGGTTACGCGAGGGGGCTTAGACTTATGGCTACGCTTATAGGGCTATTTATATAGGAACTTCTTTAAGTATATATAAGGGGGCTTTGGGTCGTTGCAAAGTTCATAGGGGTTTTTATATGGGAACTTCTTCAATATTTCTAGATCTGGCGTCATGAATTTCTATTACACAGGGACGTAGGTGTATAGTAGTGTGTAAGGAGACTATATAAGGTAGGGTCGTTATAAAGAACAAATCTATATACTAGCGAAGCTATTACGTGATTATAGGAAGCCTACCCCCCCTATTAATAATTTCTTTTGTTTCTAGTTTTAGTATTTTTATAGCATTTGCGTATACCTTTAAGAGCACGCGAGCAATCTCTAGTGGTGTAGGCGTTTAGTTTGTTTTACAACGCGTAAGGCTTAAATGCAGTTAGGCTCTAGTGTAGCACGGCTAAGAGGGCGCCGGCGTAGAGTATAGCTGATTTTCTAAGGGCGTTTAGTGCCCTAAAAATTTTGGGCTGCTATAATGCCTAAATTGGGCATTGCTAGCGCAAGGAACGTTAGCGTAAAGGTAAGGCTAATGTTAGGAAGAGAGCTGTTCTAAGGAGCCGTTTTAGCTTCTTAACGCTAGTATCCTAGAATTAGACCGGGCTTTTTTAAAGGATAAAATGGGCTAACCGGTGTTCCTACTGCGTCTATATATTTACTTAATGCATATATACTAGCTCTAGATCTAGAAGCGGAATAGGATAAATATTTAAGTATACTTTCCTTATAGGAGCTAGGACTCGTAGGAACTAATCTTACAAGCTAGGCAATCTTGCGAGCTAAGTTCTAGGGTATAATTAGATAAGCGATTAGACGGTGCGAACTACGTATAGCTATTAGAGCACTTATAGCATTATTAAATTAGTATAGGGGTGTATATAGAAGATAGACTAGTATATAGGATGTATTAGCATATACCTAAAAAGTGGAGTAGTGTAATTGGTGGGCTAGTACGTAGGAATATAATACTATTTAACTTTGCTTAATATAGCTTAACGAAGTGCAGAGCCTTAATCTAAGCTATAGGAACACGTCCTCTAACTAAGCCTCTAATTATATAACCACTAACTACTTCCAGGCGCTACGGCTATATACCCCCCTTAACAAGTTACACACTCCTAGTCATTGCGTCTATTTTATTAAATGCAAGCAAACATGAGGATTAAAGATTGGGCATGGAAAAGTTAAGCCGACCTAATGTAGCTTAGATTAAGGCTTTATAGGGCTTAGTTAAAATGCTAAGCCACAATGCGAGGAGGCAGCGTTTTCTAGTTTATAATTATCGGTTTTAGTTTGTTCTGCAACGCGTAAGGCTTATATAGCGAGGCTAAAGAGAAGCCCTTATCTCTTACCCTACCTATTACCCCTTCTAGACGAATTACAAAATTCTAGTCATTGTATCTATTCTATTAAATACTATAATAGGATTGGATAATAACAGACTAAAGTAAAATAAAAAGTGGTAAAGAATAATAAGATAAGCGCGTAATAACTAGGAAAAGGTCCCATATACACTAAGCGCATAGTTTTAAAGATGCATTTTATGCTTAAGGGTTACTTCGCAAATGTTATATCTAATCTCACCCTACTATAGGAGTTTGGAGAGATAACTGCCTTAAAAATGTTTTATAAGAGCAGCTGGAGTATAGAACTTATATATACGCTTACTAATTGCGAGCTTTTTATTCCTAAGGCAGATAAAGCATATTTTCGGTCTTTTCTCCTTATATAAGGATAACTTTGTACTCTCTAGCACTTTAGCCGCTTCTAAAATCTTAGCATCTTTTTTAATCTTAACTTAGCTAAGGGCGACATCTATCCTAAACTATCTCTGGTAATAACTTAGCCGGTACACTCTACCCTCCTTAATATTACAGTAATCTACGACCGTATTAATGGCATTATTATATCTACGTATCTTATCTTTTAGTAACGTGCCAGGTAGCGTCATAATTACTTTAATAAGGCGTTTATGTTCGACCGATCTATTATCGCTGGATTTTAAGGTTGCTTTAATATCCTCGCTAAATATAACCCCGGAAAGTTACCGCTTAATATTAATTATAGCTTATTTATTATCCTAATTCTTCTTAATATTTTCTAATAGCGTATTTCTCTAACGTTGCCTTTTATTTGTGATTTCTCGGCTAAGCTTTTGGCATTCTATACTTCCTGCGGTTTTACGCTTAAGGCTAAGCTTTAGCTTATTTTAAACTTCAATTAAGGAACAAATACGCGGGTTCTTGTTTACCGATAAGGATTATTCTGTTATTAGGTGCTGTGGCCACCACAGGTTAATTAATTAGCTCATTCGGTATACTGCTTTTATTAACTTTTCTTAAGGCTCTAAGCCTTAAACAATTGCCTATATATCTACGCCAACACGCCACAGAAGGTAGTGCTTTAGGAATGTTCGAGCGTCGGCATATTACATTATTAGGTTCTAGAGGGCGTCACTTACGTTACCTAGGTAGTATAGGCGTTAGAAAGGTTTTAGTAGAACTAGCTCTATATAATAGAACTTACTATTCTTATTAAATGCCTTGCCTACGCCGTAACGAAGACTATATAGGCGCGCAACCTGCTAAAATCCCGTAATTACGCCAAGGTCCTTAATCTAGGGCAAAAGAGTTAAGTATAGCAAAGGCTCGTCGAGTAAGACCTTGTAGCCGTAGGGGGTTTTAATTAATCGCTAAAATACGGGGATATTACCTAGGTCTGAACGGAGTGGTAGCGGCAACTTATTACGCCCAGGCTTAATATATAGCTTACTAAGCTGCTCTGCAGACGTTAGATTAGGGGGTGCAAAAGCTTAGTTAGTAAAGAGAAGGCCTAGGAGAAAGACGTAAGGGCTAAGAATAAGTAAAGGGTTAAAGATAATCTTAGGAATTAGGAAAGTATTACTAGTTCTCTGTAAGCATAAGGTAAGAGGAATAGGGTAGAAAGAGAACATACGCTTCTTTTATACTAAGATATTCCTTAGTAAATTTAAATATAAACTTAAGCACGATCTTATAAGGCCCGCCTTCTAGGTCGCGAATAAGTATAACCTTTATATATTAGTAGCATAGATTAAGAAGAGCTTTAGGTCGGCTTACAGTACAAAAGCCTAGCTGTAGCAAGAAATGGACTTGTATCCGATGTCGCCTAACTGTATATCTCTTTCTTATTGTAACTAAGTTGGTCTTAAGAACTAGGGCGAGATCCTCTGCGTCCATAACGGGCTTTTCTTGCTTCTTATTACTTAAGTTATGTTTTTTTACTAGTTTCCGAAGTACCTAGAAAAGATATTTTAGCTCTACCTTACTTTGCTAGGCTAAAGGAACGTAATTACCTTATATATCTAGCGGGTTAATTTACTAGCAATTTTCCTACTGGTTACTCTCTTGTATATAAGGCGATAGTACTTCTAGTATACACTAAGCGAGCTAGAAAGCTTTATCCCGCACTATTTCCTACCCCCCTTCCCTTATTTCTAATTTAGGAGCTAGTTAAAAAAGCTATAAAGTAGCTAAAGCGAGAGGACTTGGTACGTTTTCTTGGGGTCTTTTCTTATATAGGTGCAGTATCTAGAAATGGTCAGCTTTAGGTCAAGCCTAAGAGAAAGCCATAGAATAGGTTATTACTTACTAATACTACTAATCTTTAATACGGCCAAGGAGATTCGTACTACTATTAGCGTAGTCCTACGTCGTAAAATTGGATTCCTTAAACTCTTTTAACTATTTAAGGTAGTATTTTAGTGGATGGTCTTAATCCTTATAAAGCCATACTCGAGCGGGCACTTTATAAGCATTATTAGATTTAGCGATGCTATCAGCGTTACAGTTAATGCCATTATCGGCGTCGCAGTCGGCGTTACTATCGGCATCACTATCGGCATTACTGTTAAAGACGGTCGGTTCTATCCCGTAGCTATCACCGTCGCTATCCATATCCATATACTTATTATTAGTAACGCTAGATAATAAGCTGCGATCTAATAATCGAGCGCGCCGCATTCTAGGGAGCTAGAAGAGAACTTACAATAGTAGCGGCGGGAGGGACCTAGAGGGTAATAACGGCGGGAAGGATCTAAAGAGCAATATAGGGTTAAGGAGATAGGGGGGTAGAGAATAAGAGAAACGGGGCCTAGATTAAACGGATTAGAAGTAGGAGCCATAGAGTATATATAGCTTCAGCGCTAGGCGCGTAGAAGGATTATGGTCTACCTATTAAAAAGCAAAGGGTATAGAGCGGTAAGTAAGAGGCTTAATGTTAGACCGGCAAGCAAGAGGCTTAAAGCGGCAGGGAGTTTTAGCGACGCGACCTCTAAAAACGGTGACAGAACCCTCTAAAACCGGCAGTCAGATCTCCATTTTCTTTTTTAATAGAGTAATATTACTTAAAATAATTAAGTAGTTAATAACTTTATTCTTAGCCTAAAGAATTGGTATTTAAGGTATAGGATTATTAATAAATGTTAAGCCATAACTAAGGTAGGTAAGAAAGTTATTAAATCTATACTAATTAATGTGTTAGCAACTTCTGGTATAAAGGCTCTTATCTACGTTTTCCCCTATTAAGGTTAGATTTCTAAAGCCTAGATAGAAATAGTTAAGAGATAACTAACTGTAACGATAATAGCTGTAGTCCTTTTTTGTAGTATCCCCTTAAATCCTTCCTTTTTATCTCTATTCCTCTTCTTCCCTAGATCTTTGTTGTGAAGTATAGGCATAATACGAGAATCCTGGATAAGCATTGACACGGGTAAGTAATCTGGGTTTGAGTTTAAGTATTGGCAAGTTGGGATAATTACCTAGCACAGCCTTTCCGCTGAAGTGCTTAGCTACCGCCCTAATAAGACGACAACCTAACACCTTTTGGGTAACCTCTTTTAAGTAAAATCGACAGAAATTGACTATTAGAGACATTCGAGTAATAGAACTTCTTAACCTATATAGCGGCTCCTAACTATACTTCGTAAGGGCCGCTGTATCTTAAACCTGGCCTCGCCGTGCACTGAATCCAAATCCCTACTCCCGAATGTACGGACCCCAAAAAGCCAAGACTTTAACACGCGACTACGCTAAACAGTCGGCTGATTTCTTGTCGTAGGGTAACTGCGGTGGGGCGCTAAGCCCAAAACAGCCTAGTATACGCGAGGACTTGGCGTTCTAGGATAACTACGACCCGGGTTAATACGAGTACCCTTGCACGCGATTTTGGGCGAAAAGGTATATAATTTTAGTTAGATCGGTACTTTATAGGCAGTCGCGTAATATTACTCTAAAATTTAAACACCTAAACGTGTTCTATTATCACTATTATATATAGTAAAGACAGTATATATTACGGCACTGGCAAATTGCCGTCACGTGACGGCAACTTGCTATTACGTGACTAGAGGATTGTATATAACTTTGAGCGGTGCTTCTGTTCTTCCCCTTTCCTTTCTCTAGCTTTGGATTCTTGTTTATAGACTACTAATTGTATAGGCTTACGCGCCCCTTTTACCACGCTCGTGCCTTAATTAACTAAGTCGCTAATATTATCTAAAGCTCTTTTACTCTTTTTCCTAAGAAGGAACTTAAATATATCTATCTGTAAGACTATAAATAGGATAAGGACACAGAATAGGACCTTAAGGATATTACTAGGACTATAAGGATAGGATAGACCTAAGAACTAAAAGAATATAAATAGGACGCAAAACCTAAGAATAGGACACGCACGGACTAGAACCCCTAGAAAATAAATAAACACCAGAAATTACCTAATACCCCTACTACTATGCCAAGTAATATAGTAGCTAGTAAAGCCGCTATAGGACCCGTAAATACCTCTAATGGTGAAATAGTCGCCGTCTTAACTCCCTAGGAAGAGCTTGTAGCAGCTAATACCGAAATTAAATAGCTTTAAGAGCTGCTTAAAACTAGAGACCCCCCTATACTTAGTAGGGAGTTATTAAACACCTAGAGACTTGCTATAGTCCTTAAGGCCCTAGCCTAACGTATAGTATTAGCATTATTGCGGTCCGTAAAGGTTATAGACCCCCTGTTACTTATAGATAGAACTAACCCTATATTTAATAACTGGAAGCTTTAATTATAGGATAAGCTTAAAGTTAATGCGGACTACTTCCCCACTACTTAAGCTAAGATAGCCTATGTCTTTAGCTGTACTGGCGGAGATGTATAAACGTACCTACGTCCGTAATACGCCTAGGACTTAGCAGACCCCTTCCTCTCTAAAGAAGAGATAGTTAACTACCTGTCTTCTATTTATAAGGACCCCTTTAAGATATAGAACGCCCGCCTTAATTATAAAGCTCTTAATATAAAGACAATAGAGACCTTTTTAGCCTTTTAGACCCGCTTTCTGTACCTAGCTAGCTAAGCTTAAGTTCCCTATAAAGACCTAATACCAGACCTCTTTAATAAGCTTACCCTAGACCTATAGCGCGCCGTATTACTAGTTTTTACTATTATATAGACGCTAAAGGTACTTACGGACCACTGCTTAGTTATTAACTAAGGCCTCTATTAAATTAAGGTATGAGTTAAGCGGTATAAAGCTAGAAACTCTCTAAACTAGGCTATAAGTACTATATAAACAGCCCGTAACACTCTAGCACAATCTATAACTTCTATAGCACCAACTATATAGCCCGCCGTTAATTTAGCAGCTAGCTATGCAGCTAGTCCTGCTATAGGTCCGGCGCATACTTAGCCTATATATAATGACCCCTATAAATAGGCCCTTAGTAATTAAGGAGCTTACTTTTTATATAGCTAGAAAGACCACTTTATAAAGGATTACTAGACGAAGGTAAAAACAGGCGAGGTTTTATTAATTTAGGAGGATAGTATAGAGTTAGAAAAAGAGGAACCTTAGAGAAAGACTCCTTTCTAGGGTTGAAAGGGATTAATATGTTATATATTAATCTAGGTCGGCTAGTTAGTAGAAGAAGCTGCACTATTCTTTATACTTTATTCCGTAATAAATATTAAGTTTTAACCTCTGCTTTAGCTAACTTTGGAGTAAATACCTTTACCTTATTAGACACTTAGTATGCTATAAAGCTAGCTAATTTTTTAAATACACCCTTTAAAGAACTACTTAAACCAATTCCTATTTATGGGTATAATAGATAAATAGGGCTACCTATTACGACTATTTTGCGGATTTACTTCCGCGTTAACGGACGAAGGTAGTATAACATCCCCTTTCTTATTACGGACCTTAGGAG
>Ga0307515_10002393_pt1 | contig 40920 bp, 35 predicted proteins | sample 17_EM_MG_FD_194513 | JGI IMG/M metagenome (GOLD analysis project Ga0307515, IMG submission 194513) | Populus trichocarpa ectomycorrhiza microbial communities from riparian zone in the Pacific Northwest, United States - 17_EM | ecosystem: Host-associated > Plants > Roots > Unclassified | place... | reverse complement strand
CGAACGCCGAGCAAGGAGATTTATTAGCTATGTGATGTAGTAGATTTGCCAGCGAGTGAACGTTTGCTTGAGATTGTCAATAAAAGGATGGACTACGGCTATTCAAACACAATAGCTCCGAGGCTACACCCATACGGTATGGCAATTCATGATCTAGTGACGGAAATAAAAGGACCCCAGCTGAAGCGTATGAGATATAGAGTAGTAGGGTAAGAATATGGATGGCTTGTAGTAGATATTGATTGCGGGTAGATGTAATCAAGACCATTGGGCAAATTAATGTACGTGGAATTTCATAATTGATTCAGCGCCTTAGAAGCAGAGATGGAATACAGGATAAAAGAGAGAATATTTCTGCTGCGCTTATTCCTTTGAGAATACAAGAGATCAGGTTTTGACTTATTTACAGATGGAATAAAAGACTCTATTTACAAAATTGAAGGTATCAGAACGTGCATACCTATCATGCATCAAGTCCCATATCAAACAACAGGAACTCTGCAGGTGTATCACCCACACTCTCTACCTCAATTTTTGCAGGACCATTGACACCCTCAACAAACACACCATCTCCTTCGCCCAAAACGGCGCCCCTGATCTTGATCTTCGCGCCACCCTCTTTCGGCTGAGCCCTCTTACTCATTACAACATGTAGGTACACCTTCCTGGGGCCATCTGTGACAATATCATGCGTAACGCTCTTTCCCGGGCTCAGAATGCTCGCGTCCATGCTAAGATCGGCCTGTAAAGCAATCGGAGCTTCCTCACCCTTCTTCTCACCCATCCGCTCGGTGCTTTCCATGATCCGCACCAGGCGATCCTTCTTCATCTCATCCGTAAACTTTTTCGTTTCATAATGCGGCGTCAAGCCCCGCTTGTCCGGTCTCGCCCAGATCTGCAGGAAATGCACCTCCTCGTCCTTATCACGGTTGTACTCGCTGTGCCTGATGCCCGTGCCCGCGCTCGTGAACTGCACCTCGCCACGCTTGAGGTTTTCGAGGTTGCCGAGACTGTCCTTGTGCTCGAGCGTCCCGGAGACGATGTACGACCAGATGAGGAATTCGGCGTGGGGATGCGTGCCGAAGCCTGTGGAGGGCGCGACGCGGTCCTCGTTGATAACGCGGAGAGGCCCGAAGGATGCGTAGCTTGGGTCGTGGTAAGAGGCGAAGGAAAAGGTATGGAAGGTATAGAGCCAGTCGTGGTCGGCATGGCCGCGGGCAGACCAGGGCCGCTTTGTGAGTTTGAGCGAGGAGCTGTTGACTGTAGACATGGTGCGGAGAACTGAAGTATTTGACTTTGAGAATAACTTGGGCACAGAGGTTCTTAGGGAAGTAAAGAGAGCCAGGATGACTGCTATGATGGCGATTAGTGAAGCAAGTGAAGTCTTTGAGAGTGAGAACAGAGTAGGCTTTGTAATTGAATGGTTGTCTGTCATTGAAATGAGAGAGGGGAGACCCGGTATGGGACTCTCGAGCACTTTATATACACAAGAGAAAGGAAAGCAGGAACCAGCAGGTTGTGGATGGTTCTCTATTCGGCGTACTAAGGTCTTCGTAAGGTGTTTGTCAGGGTGCCGCGGGATTTCAAGTATGTCAGCGATGACAAAACGCCAGGAGGGGCACCAGCCCTACGAGATCACCAACACCAACATCATCAACAGCGGAATTCGACCGCATCACCAATCAATCCAGAAACAATGCCTCAGAGGCAGGGGCCCTATTGCGAAGGCTCAAAGTCAGCCTTTGATCCTAATCTCCTCTTCGCTACTTGGGATGATGATTGCTTACCGCAAAACAACTATGACTTCGGATATACCATAATAAAAATCTTTAACCTCGCCCCAACTGACAATTATGTCTACCGCGCGATGGCCGCTACGAACCTCCGACAAGCTCAAGCTGCGATTGACGCCGGCAATAAAAATGGGCTGCACGCCTGGTACCGGAACGATGAAGACAACGAGGTATTCCACTACTTCTTCCCATCACCTAACCTCCCTTGCCCATGATACCATATTCTTAATTATTGCCCTCGCAGTCTACCATGCCCTAAGCAAACTCCATCCTGAGTATACGCCGTCTACAGATTCTACCACCTTCACCCGCCGACATCACGGCCTATACTTCCCTTTTCGCCAGCACATCCTCTCTCCAGAGCGCGCTCAGTAGCTTCCGCTCCAATGCCAAAAAGGCCTCCCTCCGCGCTTCAATCGCTGCTTACATCTTCTCTCATTTCTTCGTGTCCTCCACCATCCAGCTGCCCAAGAAGGCCAAATCACCGCATATAAACCCATACTACGACATCTGGGCCTGGACGTGCCAGAACCTCGAATGGGGCGGCCCCATCGAATCCACGGCGCACACCAAAATCGCGCATCACGTGCTCCCGATCCTCTACCACCACTTCGGCTGCGTCTGCCCGAGCTACACGGCGCTGCACATGATCGCGCAGCTCGCGCAGCCGGACAAGCCGCCCAAGCAGGCCAGCAAGCTCATCCTCGACGTCGGCTCCGGATGCGGGTACTGGACGTACATGCTACGCCACCTGCCACTACCGGAGCACCTCTCCCCGCTCACTGTGCGCGCGATAGACAACCAAGCGTCGCTCTACCGCACGGTGTGGATCCCGGATGCCATTGTCGCGTCCGGGGCTACGTATCTCGAGAGGCATGGTGGCGGCAGGGACGCCGTTCTCCTCCTTGTGTATCCGCAGACGACGGAGGATTTCACCGAGAAGGTTCTTAGGGCGTACAAGGGCGACACTATTGTGGTGGCAGGGACGCAGAATCGGAACGGTTTTACTGGGTTTTCGGATCAGGTGGTGGATGAGTGGGTTGAGAAGGAGATGCTGGGATGGGAGAAAGTGTGCCAGATCCCGCTGCCGAGTTTTGCAGGCAAGGATGAGGCATTATTCGCGTTTAGGAAGAAAAAGGCAGAAAGCGCCTAGCGAGTGAGAGTGGGGAAAGGGTACTCTTTTATGAGGAGTTAGTCTTGGATCCTTGATTAAAATACAGTAAGGAGGTAAGGCTAGGTTGAGTTACGGGGATTGTGCTAATGATTGGAGGGGTGATGAAGGCCTGTTTGACCCTGTTATTGCAGTGGGCGGTATGGTGAGTGGCACAATATCACCGTGTGCACAAAAGTCCGTCTGCGACATGTTGTATTCGTTACTCTACATGGCTAAATATGTACAGAAGCGGCTCACATGGTGCAATTGGTACCTATTCTGAGTCTACCGTTATATGATGACTTTCGCGAAGTGCAAAGTTCTTTACGACCCGAATTATGTCGTCCATTTCTTGATTGTGTGCGGCGGCAGAAATCCCCACGAGAGGCGTTATCTCCACAACATGCATCTCGCTACTGCTACGTGCGCTATTGATTTATTAATGTGGAGGTAGACTTCACGTCTAGCTTCCGGCAAATTCAGTATCCTAGGCAACACGTCATCTTGGTGGGATGGAAAAATTACATATGTAGATGGACTAAGGCGGCACGCAAGGATGAATTAGTATGCATTAGTATGGACTGGAGATCACAACTAGGTAATAACGCTGTGCTCCAACTGAACCAGAGTAATCCCGCTAGATAATCAATTCGACGCACATGAACGACATCGCAAACACCTAAGTAGCTAAGCAGTTTGAGTTGGACCCAAGCAAAGATTGATATTCTGTTAAGCAGCTCTCGCCATCTAACCCAGCAGATTATTTACTTCAGAAGTCCGAAGTCAGAAACTTTATGTCAACCCCAAAGACGCCGCCGATATGCCCGTACTAGTCCATCAATATGTAGTAACCCTACTCCGAAAATCGCTGAGAACTAGCTGAAAGTAGCATTGTCGGTGAGTGTGTTCATTTACAACAGTCCGGCAATAACCAGGATACCGCCCGCAAGCGCGCCGAGAGCAGGAGCTTGAGTGGGAGCAGCAAAGCCGGTGGAAGCGCTTGTGCTGCCAGAGCTGGTGGTGGTGGTGAAGCCGGCGCCTACACCTGAGGTAGCAGTGCCGGTGGCGTTGGAAAACCTGGATTCCGCAGAGGTGAGGACGGATGAGGCGAGGCTGTTAGCGCTGGAGAGAGCTGAGCTGGCAACAGATTCAGCGCTGCTTAAGAGGGAGGATTCGGCGGAGAGGGCTGAGGCGGCCAAGGAACCGGTGGTGAGGGAAGCGAAGGAGGAGGCCAGGCTTGCTTCGACGCTGCTCAGGGAGGCTTGAATGCTGGTGACTTCGGAGTTGACGGATGAGACGACGGATGAGATGATGGAATCAGCGGCCGAGCTGACTCGAGACTCAACAGATTGCACAATAGAAGAGATTTGAGCGCTGGCGACGGCGCCGAGGCCAAGGACGAAGATGGTAGAGAAACGCATTGTGGTGGTTGGTGTGGGCTGCCTGGTACTTGGGTATACGAGGTAAGGCTAGGCGGCGGGTCGCGTTAGACGGCAGTTTGGCAAGAGCTAGAGCGGGTAGGATGGAACTCACCGATTAATTGACTAACCGATTGACTGGCTTGCTGAAGCTAATAAACTTGAGCTTTGACGGCGAAGGGAGATGACTTTTGCTTGGGCGGACGATACTGGAATGAGTACGAGGAAGTGACGGATTCTTATATTGACGGCACTACGTAGTTCTGGACCCACTGTCGAGGAAGGGCAGGCAGAGCAACGGATCACCTTGAGCATACCCAACTCCGTTGCGGCTTGCAGGTGCCCAGCCGTTGCCCGCGCCTTGTCCGCACCACTTACGTACTGGTAGAATCAGCACAGGCCAATGACGAACAGCTTGCGTGCAGGCCGATTCGCCCGGTGCCTGGATCACTCACTCGTAGTTGCTGTCTGCACCAATCATGTGGGCCCAAAGCCTGCCACAGTGCCAGCCCCAGAGCTTCGTCTAGGGGATCGACGCAACACGACTTGCGTCGTCTTCCCTGTCATCCTTCGCCCAAAATTCCGCCTATGCCTCAGTCTTAGTCGATTTGTAATGCCATGTATGCTCGTATATCTGTGATGTTAGCCTCTGCCTCGCCGCCTCCAGCGTGTTTCATGTCGCATTGAGCCCTGTGGCGGAGCCGCTACATACGTTTAGAACTTGGGAAAGCCCTGTTCACACCATCGGATCCGCCTTCTCATCGACACATTGGTGAGAGTCCGGCGAGCGCTTGTCGGCCCTTTTTGAAAGTTGAAACTTGCGGCATCTTGCAGGAGTTGCTAATAATACCCGCACACGGCGGCGAAAGCAGCCGATTCCAGGCGATTACATGTGTTGGAAGGAGCTCGGCGGTCGGCTTCTATAATGCCTATGGGTGCGTGTTATCCTCATCTATGCACCACCAACAAAGCAATTAGTGTCGTGTCCGTTCCGGTGGTGATGCGAGAGCCCGTGTGAGATGTGAGATTCCGGTTACCTCAGCAAGCTCAGACGCATGGAATCAATTAGCGGATATCGCTAACCTTTTTTGTCAAAATGTTGATTCTGGGGACATTTCCAACGTTGTATGTACAACAGTCTTACGTCGTCTAAATTTGTATGGGGTATATACAATCTCTAATAAAATTAATAAAGCCACCCATGTAAGGTCTAGGGCTGTATATAAGCTTAAAATTATTGCAAGAGCCAGATCTATTAACGATTAATTTTTGGCTCTTGTACGTATGCTTGTTGCGACGTTATAAGCAATGTTGCTACGCTTAACAACAGGGGGTTTTTTTTTTGCAAAATTGATCCCAGCTTTAGGCAGTTGCGGGTTAATTTGGACCCGATTATTAATGAAATATCGGGTCGTCTCTCTAATCGATCAACTTTTGGTAGTATTTTAAGCCGTCATGGTTGAGCAATTCGACCGCGAACATAGGGAAGTTTATAAAAAGCGTTGCGCTGCCTAACAAACGATGGAAAAGTCCCTCAGACGTGATTCCGGTGGTGCACCACGAATGCGGTTAGTCAGCTTACGGGCCGATTGAAAATCCGCCCACGTCTGGGCTTGCTGGGGTAAATATTCCGGCCTAACGGTAAGTCACTGGGTTATGACGGACGACCTAATTATGACGGAACACCAAAGTACTGCCAAATGCCGATTTGCAGTAGGAAACCGCTTTTCCTAATTAGAAAGGCGGTCAGGTTTCCGTCAGAACCAGGTCGTCCGTCATAACCCAGTGACTAACGTTACCTACAGTCAAACCCCCTTAATACGATATGGGGTATATAACGATATCCTCTACATTACGATCTACACCATTTAATCAACCCTTTTTTGATGTAATATTACGATAATCTAACTTAACAATATCGCTAAGCACCTATTACCAATATCGGTATAACCAGTAGAGAATTTGTATAGGAAAGAGCCCTATTTAGCCTGTGAGGTAGATGTCTTAAGCCTTGCTAGGTATTAAATCCCCGTTTTTCTTGCTTATTTACCTATATGTGACTCTTAATATAACAATACCATTAGTCTTACGATACGTTCGACCGAACAAACGGTATCGTATTAAAGATATTTGACTGTACTTTGCCGAGCCTTGGCATATCCTTCCTGCTGTCATTAAAGCCTCCAGTCTGAGTCTCAACATTCCAATATTCCACTTGTCTCTTCTGCTGACATGTCCACGTGTTATGACATACTCAAGTCACTGAAGGAAACAACGAATAACATGCAAGAAAGATGGCTTTGATTCAGTCCTCTATAGCCCGTGTTTCTTCCAGCGGGACTTCAAAATTCCCCCGAAAATCCCTAACAGTTGCTAAGGGTCTTGGCTCTATGCCCGTTCAGCCCTTGGTGAATCTAGTATTGCAGCTTGCAACTATTTGCTAACCTATTGGAACTATCGATCTACCATATCCGTGTTGAATTAAGTGTAATAGTACGTGATTGAGTCGCTAGTTTGGTGGTTTACATGATGCCAAGAAGAGAACAGGCAAAACCGCTTACTAACAAAAATTGATATATATCCAATGGAAATGGATAGATAAAACACCGCTGGATTCTGGTCATAGCAATCCCCTCACAAAAGCACTCATCCAGTATCCAATCTAATAGTTACAGAAATCATGTCCAAGCGCTCATGTCTCTCTACTCTTCTCCTTAGTGACGGAGAACCCACCTCCACCCTCTACGACGATGTTATCGAAAGCGTCACCGAGAACCCTGAGCAAATCTCCGCTCTGATGAGCGACAATATCAGAGATAGGGTCCTCATCCACATCACCAGCCGCGGCGATCGTCTAATTCATTTTTTCCACCTCCTCCATTTCCGACGCTTGACAACAGGCAAGATAGCGGCGCAGATCGTCAGGTTGCTCTTGTCACTTATCCCCTCGCTATACGAGCTCGTCGACGAAGCCACATTGCTTAAACTCATAGTATACGCTCTCTGCGCAGTACTGCCATGCTATCCTCCAACGTTAGGAAACCTCGTGACTGTGATAGCGGACTGCGGGAACCTCATGGAACGACTGACGTCTGATCGCTCCTGCAGCGAGGTCATAAAGGATTGGGCTCTCTCGTCTAGAAACACTGTTCGAGATGCTGCAACGCTGGAGATGTGGACTAGGAGGGTGATGGAGATGACTAGTTCCTGCACAAGCGATCATGGCGTTGCTGAAGAGATACAGCGATGGAGCGCTTTGATGAGTCTCAAGAGCTCTCTCCTGGAGCTAGAACACATGCACGCACAGCAAACCGGTAAATTCCAATACCAATCGTCTAACAGCGACTTGCCACTGCTGGCTGGCATGACTCAGCTTATCAAAGACGACAAGAAAACTCACCGTGCAAGGCAGCAGAAACCCAATGACTGTCTTCCAGATTTGAAGGACGACGTAGTGGAATTGCTAGGCGCATTCGACTTGCCAGTCCCGGCGTCATGCCGAATGCTTCGAAATACGATCGAAAGGCTGGAGAGCGAGGAAACCATCGCGATTTTGTGCGCTGCGGTAGCGACATTTCCGTGCAGGCTTTGTAACGAAGCGGCCCATCACGCGTCGTCCCGGCCGACGGAAGCTGCGAATTCAGCGACGAGGGATGAGGATGCGGAGGCCGCGCGGAAACTGGGACTGGATGTGCTGGGTAAACGAATGGGGAATTGGAAGGTGCTCCTGTCGAAGCAGGCGCTCAAGAGCATTCAGGATCTAAATCACTCCGGTTCCCATGCCCCTCCCTTGCTACATGGCCACGAGCCATATAACTGACCAGTCTAATTAGGCGCCTTCAGCCCCGTCAAAGCAGAACTGATTGACCTGGCGTCCGGATGCTGGGCTCGGAAACTTGCGGGTTCCGAGGCACAGAGGAAGCGCATGAAGGTGCCGCTTTCGTGGACGAAGTGTGGGCAGAAGCTATCGATATTATGGCAAGTGGATGTAGGGTTTGATGAGGAGACGGAGGCGGAGCAGCAGGTGGTGAAAGGTGGGTCTTTAATCCGTTGGAAATCAATATGAAGGTACTCTAACATTCATGACTTTCGCAACAGTCTGGGAAATCGGTGCCTCCTCCGAGGTTCGTGCGCTTTTATTCCCCTAACCTGTCCTTGCTATCTCCGCCCTAAGCCCTCCCCAGATTTCACAGGCCATCGATCGCGTCGTCCTCCTCCAGAAATACTACTCAACTGACCTCATCCACCGATGTCGCAAACGCCCCCTCACCGTCGCCGAGAAACTGATCCCCACGCGGTTCCCTGGGCCCCCCGATTCCATCGCGCCAGCCCTGCGGGAGCCGAAACCAGATATTCGGGCTGTGGACAAAGACATCATTGAGATGTCCAGTGCGCTCGATCCTCCCCTTCCTCTTCCTCGACCCCCGCTGACATGTCACCAGACAAATTCTACGCCCTCACCGAGCCGGTCATCCGCTCGGTCCTGGCCAACGACGTGACGGCTGAGTTTCCCTTTGATCTCTCCGAGGACGAAGCCCGCGTGATTCGGCATTTCAAGACGGCCAGTCTGATTCTGGGGCGCAGCGGCACGGGAAAGACATCGTGTTTGGTGTTCAGGTTGGTGGGAAAGTACGTAGCCAGGAAGGCAGTGGCGGGTGAGAGACCAGTCAGGCAGGTGGGTTGCATTCACGCAGTCTTTACGACTAGCTTCTGACCGGGGGGGAATACGGGTCCAGGTGCTTCTCACGCGATCGAGTTTTCTGTCGGATAAGCTGAGGGCTTATACCAAGAAGCTGATTGAGACGCTGACTTCTAAGTCGCTAAATCTGGAGCAGCTTCCGGAGGATGAGGAACCGTTTCTAGATACCGGGGAGGAGGATCTATCTGGTGATACGGTGTTTACACTGAGTGACGAAAATTTCCCCCTTATCTGTACGTTTGATCAGTTTCTGAGAATCTTAGAGAATACGGTGAGGTAAGTCTTTGCATTGCCAGCCAAGCCCGGCCCTGCTTTACATAACTTAGGTAAAGCTAATGCCCGATCTCAACCACATCAGAGTGATGGACCGGAAAGATTTCAGTAACCCAACAGAAACCATCACCGAACGCTGCTATATCTCCACTGGATCAAGCCAAAGAGGAACACGAGCAAAGCGCCGCCGAAAGCCCCAGCTCGTCGACTTCCGCGTCTTCCAGCTAGACTACTGGCCCAAATTCCCCAGCAGACTCACAAAGGGCCTCCCCATCGAGCTCGTCTTCGCCGAGATCATGGGCGTGATCAAAGGCTCTGCCTCCTCCCGGACCTCTCTCGCACCGCTGCGTCGTGAGGAGTACTTCACGCGAAGCTGCCGATTGGCGCCGGCGTTTGCACAAGCGAGCGAGCGAGAGCGCGTATACGACATTTTCGAGACGTATGAGGCGCTGAAGGTTGGTTGGGGGGATGTAGATTATGTGGATCGTGTGGTGAGAGTGCTCGGGGCAGTGAGGGGAGATCACATGCTGAGACGACATATGGGATCCGTGTTTGATGAGGTTTACTTCGACGGTTAGGGACAGAGTTGCGGGATAGAGTAGGCTGTTCTGACTGCTGACAAACTGATAGAAGTGCAAGACCAACGATGTCTCGATATCGAATTGCTCTTGAGCATAATTAAAGATGGGCGCGGTTTCCACCTCGGTGAGCCTTTCATTCTTCGTATTCGTTTCTCCGAGCTCACTTCTATCCACCAGCTGGCGATACCGCGCAATCCATCTCTCAAGACTCCACCTTCCGCTTCTCCGATATTAAGGCGCTCTTCTACGAGCACTTCGCTGCCGCCGGCGCATCAGCAAACCAAGCCCAACTTGCGCGGCCCACACTATTTACATTGTCGAAGAACTATCGCTCGCATCAAGGTATCTTGGCTTTGGCATCGCTGGTTATGGGCATGTTGTGGAATGGTAATCCCTCCCCTTATTCAGTCTCCTATTATAAGCTGCGAGATTAACCTCTGAGATGGAAGGTTTCCCAGAAACGGTGGACAAGCTGGAACCAGAGATCGGGCAGCTCTGCGGACCGAAACCTATTCTTTTCGGTGAGCAATCACTCTAGGCTAAAATTCCTCACGTTTTAACACCTACCAAGTCGGCTGCGATTCCCAGGTCCTTGTCACAAAGAACGTCGGCCTTGTCAAGCTTTCTGAGCAAGTCGCCGACTTTGGAGCCGAGCAAGTCATCCTGGTGCGTGATGAGGATGCGAAAGCAGGGCTGCAGGCCGAAATAGGGGATGTGGCGCTGGTGTTGACAATCCTTCAGAGCAAGGGTATGGAGTTTGATGATGTAATTTTATGGGACTTTTTTACGGGGTGTCCATGCCCAGCGAGTGTGAGATGTTTGGGTGCGTTGGTAAAGGGCGCGGCAGGGGAGTTTGACGCGAAGAAGCATGCGGTAGGCACCAAATGGTTCGTTTGTCGTGAATTCTTCTACCGGCTAATGGGAATCTAGGCGATGTGTTCCGACCTCAAGGTAAACAAATCTACTTTCCACCATCTGTCACAAAACGCTGACGATTGTAATTTGCAACTAGCATCTCTATGTTGCCATTACAAGAGCTCGCATCCAACTCTCGATTATTGAGAGCTCAGAGAGTGCAGTCGCACCAGTCGTAAAATTACTCACCCAAGACCTCCCGGAACTGGTTGAAGTGACCAGACCACACGATCCCAATGTCAGTATCGTGAGCCACCAGAATTGTACGCGAGTCTCAGACTAACTTCGTAAAGTTCGCGGACAAGTTGAAGGCGCTACGGCCTGGTACATCCATCGACCCTAGGCGATGGTCTTTAAGAGGGGAGCAGCTCATGCGGCAGCGAAATTTCAACGATGTTAGCACAATGCCCGCCCCACTTTCTGTCGCACGTCATATCCTCACAAAGATGCAGGCCCATATGTGTTTTCGCAAAGCCAAAGACCACCGGGGGGAGAGAATCGCGCAGGCTCACATCCTGGAAGAGGAAGGGAGACGCTGTGACGCTGTTGATGATTTTGAGGGTTTTACACATAACCTCCAAACTGCGGTTGAACTGTTTTTGGAGGCGAAGCTAGTGGGTGATGCGGTTAGGAATCTTGAGAGAATGGGGAAGTTCAGTGAGGCAGCAGGTGAGGTGACCCACGTCGTTCTGCCAAATTGGAGTCTGACTGAATAAACAAGAGCTGTGGGTCCAACAAGAGAAATACAGCAAAGCAGCACCTTTGTTCGCGGAGGCCGGCTTGTTCGACAGGGCCGCAACCTTCTATCACCTTAGCGAGAAATATGACGAAGCTGCTGCTGCGCTGCGTCAAGGGAACCACTTTGACCAACTGGTATCCTACCTCAGCAGGTATGTTTGCACCTCTACCCAATCTCTCGAGAGGTGCACTCTAAGGCGGGCATTATATAGCAACCGGGAACGTATCGACCCCATATGTTATCGGAGTCACAGTCGCCTTTGCAATCTCTTGCTCAAACAGGGGAGAATCCCCCCAGCATCCCGCGAGCTTGCGGTGAAAATACTCGGGTCACATGCAGAACAGGAGGCATTCTTTATCGAGTACGAGATGCATGAGCAGCTCGTGGGATTCTACGCGGATCGGGGGATGTACAATGATCTCTTTTACTTGCTGGTCAGAATGGGAGAGATGGAGAGGGCGCTAAATGTCCTAACAGGTGATAGCTCCTTACGGTCTGTCCCTAAAATCCCTGAAGATTACATTCGGAAAGTGCTAGATTATGCTTGGGCAGGTCGTCTCATTTGCGCATCTGAACAGCCTCCTGGTGCCGCCGCCAAACTCACTCATCAGGGGAATTGTTCTCTTACACCCAAGCAGTTGAAGAGATGTGAGGAATGGGATGTTGGTTACCAACTTATCCACCACCTGGAAGGCGCTGAAGCGTACAAGCAACTTGGAGATACGGAAGACACTCCAATAAAGAAATTCCTATGCCTCTACGTGAGTCAGTATAATCCCTACTCTCTAATATCGCCCTAATGTCTCAAGATGACTCTCACCCCTGTGCGAATTACTCAGCCGCCAAGTTTGGCCGAGCTTCCCTTCGAGATAGTTGAAGAGGCCATCAATACGGTCAAAGATCTTTTTGTCCGGGCCGAGAGCGATGCCTGGTCTGCTGTGCTGCTTCTCACAGGGGTATTCAATATGGACGGTAAAACATATGTCTTACTTCCCTGGTCTCCTCTTCATGAAATCTCAACGGATATCATCGACGGAGATTACCCACAATTGGCCAAGACATGGCTGCTTGATAAAATGGCGTCGGCGATATTGGTGCTTGATAAGAAGGCGAGGGAGTTGTGGAAAATGGAGTGGCCTCTGCGATGTGCGCAGTTTCTGACAAAAGGTCGGACACCAAACGGTCATGTATTGTTGGGAAAGCTAATTCCGCACAGGCTATTGCCCAAAAACGCAGCAGGGAGAATGCATGAAGTTGCATAAATTGCCCCATGCATCTGATTGCTCACGAATGATCAAGGTATCAGACTTCTATGAGAGACCTGTCGATCTCAGGGATTGTCTAACGCCATCCTTAGGACTTGCTACGAGTGAACCCTGTCTTCTGCGGGTTGACTGTTCTATACTATCGCCGTATCATGACGGAGCAATTTCAAGAAAGGTTCCTGGGGACCAGTAAGTAATCATTACTTGTCACTCCACCAGCCCATATCTAATGTCTTCCTTGTACAGGACGTTATTGGCTAGAACGGCTTCATCGGGAGTTAATATACATTTCTTCCTTTGAGCAGGACACCTCAGTCTTAATAAAGGCACAAACAGAGCTATTCTGCGGAAGCCAATTTATGGTCATCAAATCATATCTTGAGGAACTGCTCTTTTTCAGACTGGATAAGGAGTGGAGCCAGAGAAGCGAGCTTTCTTCCTTGTTGGAGCAGATACAACTCTCGCAGAGCTTTGGTATACCTCCCAATGTACTCTACCGATATAGGATCAGTGGGGTGGCTGACGCTCGTAGGACTATGTGTGGAAAGGCGCCTGTTCCAAGCTTTGTCGCACAAGGTATACAGCCTCACCGACGGCGGATTTATGAAACGACAGCTGCAAGTTGTGTGGGTGCTCAGATTTCTCGAGGGAGACATTAACATTCAAAACGCTCCAACTTTTGTACGTCCAGTGACCCTCAAGTAGGATTGTTCTGGTGCTAAAAACCATGCAGCAATCCAATCTAGAGGCCTTCCTCACTGGTCTAGATCGCGCCGAAACTCGATATCTGACGTCCTTTCATGCTGTGACTGCAGTTTTTGAATTTTTTACATTATATCTGGTATCCAGCCCTAAGCTCCAATTTTCTCAGTGAGTACTTTACTGATGACTCATAAAAGATCTTCTTGACTTGTCCGAGGGCATTTGTCGTTCCTCAATCTTGGGCCGACATGCATCTCTTGTGGGTAGCTGCGCATCCATCCGCGACACTACCCGAGTGGAAGAGATATATTTACCAACAGTGCCTTGTCCAACTTGTGGTTGGCTTCTGTCGCATCCTCTCTCGGTTGGATGAAGCGTTTAATAATGACCCTGATTTCGGTTTCTGCTTTGGCGGCAGAAGATACCCGCCACGGATCCTGCAACGGCGAAATGCAGAGCTTTTGGCGATTGCGATAATCAACCTGGGTAGTACTAACACCCCAGTGCGTGGCTTTGCGGATGCGTGGATGAGAGCTAGAGAGGTTCGTTACCAGCTAAGGCGGGTCAAATCATTTTAATTGGCTAACGTCTAACACTTCGCAAGGCATTCGATTACCGTCATGTTAGGGCTGATTACCTTCGACACAATACTGTTGAAGAGCTCTACGCAAAGCTGGCCCATTCATTCGCTATATACGGTGACAAGAATTCCCTCATCGTAATCACCAGAACGGGACAGCCGCATGTCTTCTCTGGTCTCCTGAAAAAGCTCGGCGTGGAAACTGTTTCAATGGATTTCTTCTATTCGCTGCGTCCCACAGAGCCCTTAGCAGGGCATCCTAAGACTTCGGCCAGCAGCACTGACCAGTATTCGACGCGCGAGATAGAAGCGGTAACCACAATCCAGCTGTTCTGGCGATCCCGCTTCCCGAAACTTCAGGCTACCCGAACCTTCAAGCAAAGACCGGAGGCTCAAGCTGCGGCATTTTTCATTGCTCTCGGTGCGCAGAAGTGCGCCACGGTTGCCACGCGGGCTATCCTCGTCTCACAAGGTGTTAGCCTCTACCTAAAACTAGCCACTGCGCAAGACACGCTATGCGGGCTACGGAAGCGAACAATTGCTTGCGTTGACGACGCCAGAGTGCCTACTGATCGGTTTGACTCGTTGGATGATGTTCTGGAACGACTCCATCATGTTGATGGCATGCTGGGGGATGCAGCGGAAAAAATGTCGAGGGAACATCTCGCAGGACAGATTGAAAGAGGAAGCCTGGCTGAGTTACGAAAGGTGTTGAGGGATGTTGAAAGTGCTGTCGAAAAGGCTGAGGATGAGATGAGGAGCGGACGGGAAGTCGTTGATAGAATTTGTGAAGGCTGCTTTTAAACGTAATGTTATTGCTTGTGGCGGATTCGCTGGGCTTCAAGGCCAGGTCCTCCTGTCGGGCGAGCGATGATAGCGCACTTGGAAACGCTTCGACGAACGAATGATTAATAATGCAATAAAAAGGCCTTCGCCAGGTTCGTAAACAATATGAAATATGCGATATGGCGACCTTTTGAGTATATTGCGTATCGTATTTATTGCGAAGCCTCATATTGCGTATCGCAATATATAATCTCAACAAGCTCAGACCCTTTGCCAAGGAGCTTGCTTAGGCTCCCCCTTTGTACTTCCCCTCCGGCCCTTCCAAATGTGCATCCAAGACTGCGCTCTTACCTCCCATAACCGCTGCAACAGCCTCAGGCAATAGTTTCTCCAGCTCTTTAGCCGTGCTCGCATGTGCAGCCCAAAGTTCACCGCCCGAAGCCGCCTTAGCAATGCCTGAGTAATCTGGAGTTGGCGCCAAAGAGATGTTGAGCTCCTCGTTGGAAACTTTAGAACCGGCGCCATTAGGATGCACGAGGAGAAGAGATTTACGTGGGGCGTTCCAGCCTATGGGCAGTCTCAGACAGGCTTGTAAAAAATGGACAGTGAAAGTGAAAAGGCCAGAAAGACCCGTAGGAAAACTCACCCTTATTGTTCAACACGACTGTCAGGATCGGGATGTTATATCGCTGCGCAATCCAGTAAACGCTGCCAGGAACGGAGAAGAGGAATGTGCCATCGCCGACAATTTGGCAGACGAATTTTTTCTTGCCTTGGTCGTCAGTGGCGAGCTTAACCCCTAGAGCCTACCAGAAAAGTCAATAATTGTGCTCTAGGCTTTAGGGAAGGTATACGAAAATAAGCAAAGCGGGGGCTAAGGCTCACAGCACCACCGCTCCAGCCCAATCCACCGCCACCACAATTCAGCCAAGAACCAGGAAGGTTAGCTTGCAACTGATCCGCCACGAGTACAGTCTGCGTGACTGCCTCAATCACCCAAATTGTATCTTCCGGGCAAGCTTTTCTTATCTGGTGGGCCAGGTAGGAGGTTGCAAAATTCCCGTTTTCACTTATCTTGACTTCACTTGCTATCGTATCGAGCTTCTCCTTATGCAGTCTCTGCAACTTGTCCCACCGATCGGAATACTCGGCAGTGCTGACTTTTTGCTTGAGGTCTGAGGAATTGATGTACGAGTGGATTTGGCTGATCGCTGTGCAGCTGTCTGCGCGGAACCGGCGGAGTGCTTTGATGTAGAAGATTGGCATCTGCTGTTTTAAGGGGTCAACATCAATATGGAAGATTTTTGCGCCAGCTTTCGGATGGCATTGCGTATTTATCCAGGGAACGTCGCAGTCGAGAACAACGATAACATCAGCGGTCTTTATGCTTGGATCGACACCATAGCGGAGCCCGAGCCAGGCCGGGTGGTTTGCTTTAAGAATTTTATGTCAGGGCAAATTATGGCAGATTGGAGCGAAGATTGTCATCTATACCTGGGAAGCACATGTCACTGCCTCCAGTATCTAGAATGCGCAGTCCCCTGACCGTATCTGCCAACTTCACAAGTTCACCCACCGTAGCGTGATTGCGTCCGCTGTAGCCAGTAATAAGAAGTGGTTCCTGTGCTTCAGTTAACGCTTCCGCTATGGCCTTGACGGCGTCTTGGGACAGCGCTGAAGGTTCCACTGGGTGCCAGTATGTCTGCTCCAAAGAGTACGGCTCTAGATCTTCCTCCATAGCCTCCCGCGCACCATATAAATATACCGGGCCTTTGGGCTCACTCATTGCAAATGAGAGAGCGCGGTTGACCATTTGCTGGACATCGCAGAATTAATTTTAAGCCTTGCAAAGTCTGTGCAGCCGAGAACATACCTTGACATTCTTCCCCGTTTTTATTTCTCCAGTGTATCTGCAATACTGCGATACAATTTGCTTTTGGTCCGGCACATCCTGTATCCAATGAATATATTCGGTCCTGCTCCCCCGCATTTCTCCTTCAATTGTAAATGGAGATAGGCCAGCGAAGATGAGAACCGGGGCACGACCACAGGAGGCATTGTGTACTGCGGCTCCGAGGCCTTGTGTTCCGACGTCAACATGTACAATCACACATTGGGGTTTATTGGTGAGACGCGCGTAGCCATCTGCCATGGATAGAGCGACCATCTACTTAGGATTCAGTATTTAATTTCCATTACTAAGAATTGGAGCTAGCCAGATGCGAGATGTATATATCAAAGTGGATGTGGTTACCGAGAGTCACTTACCTCGTTTGGACATGTAACGATCTTGGGGAACCGGCCCTTTTTCTCATTTTGTCCCTTCACTATGGCTTCAATGATACTTGGATGGTCGGAACCTAGGTTTACGAAGCAGTGTGTGACTCCGGCTTCCCATATGGCCTCCAAGAAGGCGAAGGAAGCGGTGTAAACCCTATGCTCGCGTTAAGCCTGGAGACTCGAGTTGTCCAACGAGAAGGTTGCAGAGCGAACGTACATTCTGGTGCTTTTCGGGATTGTGGTTCAGGAAGTGATGAAAGTTGAAAGGTATCCAAGGGTATAGTGAAAGTATCAGCAAACGTGAGTTTCCGACGCGGTGAAACACGAGGTCTTGTAGCTTCACACCCTCGTTCTCTTTGCTTGCCCCTCACGTTTGCTCGACCCCACACACCGCCGCTGCCGTGGATCATTCGTGGCGCTCCCGTTGGCTTGGTCTGCATCAAGTCGGCAAACGTTCCCGGCGCCACTCCCGCGTCAGATGCCCGGCTTCGGAGCGGCCAGCTTCGGCATAAAAAATAAGATGAGCGGAATACTTCCGCGGTGCTCGGTGTGTAACAGCGCACGAGCCGGGGTGCAGCTGAGCGTTGTACCGGATAACACCAAGCCCGCAGCAACATCCCGTTTCAACTGCTTGACCGTCGGCTACAGCGGAAAAGTTAAAACGGAAGGTGTAGAAAGCAACCGCCACCAACGCCCCAATCTAGTATAGCGATCCGACGTCAAACTAAAGGCCCCCCTAAAAGCCCTTGCGCTCCTAATTTAACAGCTTTTATCTTTCCAATACTAGTATATAACTTTGTTCCAGATTATTCTACTTTAATATAGAACAATATCGTGTATTACTTTAAAAGTGCATATTCCAGAACAAACGATTTATTATAAAATAGATAATTATAAGGCCGGGTTGTCTATATATGTAACGTGTCCCGACTCCACGTCGCCATACGGCCAAAAAGACAGCAGTACTCGCGAATCTATCGCGGCTGTGGCGGGACACCCTTCCTATAAAATTAAAGCCATAAAAAGCTTCTAAATTATAGCTAATTAAATACTTATATTAAAATATTGTTTAAAATATTATTAATTTTCGAGTATAACCTTTTGAAGGGGATTTGTTTTAGAATAAGGCAGAAATAATCTGGAACTAGTCGTATACCGGTATTAGGCAGAATAGCTCTGTTAAAAGTAGACTTGTGGATTTAGAAATCTTTTCTCCCTAAAAAGAATCTCGCATACCTCCCTGCCTCATGTGGGCTGAAGTCGCGTGGCCGGCTCCCATCGAAAAGTTGCTCCGTAAAAGCCATGTAAGCCCAAGAGTATATTGGCCAGGTACATTCCTAGGTACCCTAAGGGACGGCTTATCAACGGTGAAACCCCTTCAACGCGCTGGCGGTATAGAAGCTGTCGATCGGATGTCCGTGCACCGATTGTAAGAAAAGAATGAGGACTCTGTCTATTGAATGTGGCTCTAAGAGCCTCTATATATACATAAGAAAGGTGTAGGAAATGAGAACGAGACGGGGGTAGGGGGGTGGCAATGGAAACAAGGGGTAGGTGACCGAGTCAATGACTGAGTCAATGACTGAGTCAATGGGAGATAGCTGAGTCGATGACAAGATAACCTGGTTCAGGTCGACAGAAGCACTCCCATTTTTTTGGGGGCAATCAAGACCACTCCTTGATTATACACCAAGCTATAGAGACATGAAGCATCCAACGAAGGAAGCTATATAATCGGTTTTAATCTCACCAAATTCTTCTGATTCGAGCTCCCCAATCAAGCTTCCCAGACAGGTCACAAAATTTAACGCGAGCTGTCTAGGTACGTGAATAGCAGCTAGTCGCTAGCCCTCCTAGCCCCAACCGGAAGTGAGCAGTGAGTTCCAAACACCATCTGAGATTAGCTTCCAACGACAGTAGCTCTTCGGTGTAGGGAACAAAGGCATGAAATTAAAGGGGACAAATCCGAGTGCGTCGAGTTAAGGGGCTTAACCGCGGATATTCTCGCAATTTAGCTATAAAATCGATGAGCGATGATTAAGAGACCCTTTAGAGGCTCAACGTGACGCGCTGTCCATTTACGTGCTAAAGATACAACATGATGAAGCACAGGGTTCACAAATTGGGCTTGGGAGACCAAATCTTGTAGGTACGTTATATTGATTCAAGATGATTATACAGGGAACTCTGGCCGCTGGGTCTTCACGAAATCATAATCGAACTTGCTATTGTTGGCGCTTTGTGCATAAATCATCACCTGGCCCTCTAAATAACTCTGACGACTCTGGAGGATATTGAGGTCTCGCGGACATGCGGAAGCTGTCTAGGCATTTGGCTCGACATTGTACAGCTAGGAGAAAACACTCTGAGGGTTGATAAACCAGTCGGATATGTCATGGTTATCTTTCAAATCGCTGAGCGCGCTAATAGTGTCAGGATGAAGTCCTGCTAGGCTGGGAACTGGCGAGTTCAACGATATAGCAAAGTCCTCGTGCATTGATTGAAAGGGGCCGTTTAAATATTGAGCGACATCGATACCACTCGAGGATTCTGAAAAAATTCGACCAGACGTTGATTGGCCAGAAAAGCTTTCTGCAGGCCCCAAAGGAGCGAATTCTGGATATTGAACTGGAGGAGCGAAACCTTCAGGACTTGAGACTGATGGCGTGGAAGATGCTGAATGAGGAGCTACGAGAATGGATCGGAAATCATTCGTAATTCGTAGATACTGCTGTGCAAGGCGATCTTGTTTGGCACAATAAGATAATACACCCATGCACAGATTCAAGGCAGACTCTTCTGAACTTCGACGTGTGTGTTCCTGGGCTGCGGTGACACTATATCCAGGGGTAGTTCCTCGCCTGGAGAGGCTGACTATTAGGTTTAACGATGCATTGAAGTTAAAAAAGCTTTCCATGAGTCAGTCGTGGCTGGCTCTAAATTAGGAGGCATAATGTTGACTAACATAATAAGCCAAGCTCGTTTCACCAAAAGCCCGCGGGCCAACATGGTCGAACATGAATGACCGACTTGAATGGCGGTGTCAACGCTGAATAGCATAAGTGATCTGTGCCAGGATATATCAGAAGTTATATAGCATGGCACTTACCAGGTCTGTGCGTAATTCCTAATGTTAAGAGGGAGTAGCCGTCCCGGCTGCTGTTTCTCCAGGGCAGCAGAATGCAAAAGCAGAGGCCTCGTCAGCAGCATCATCGTACCTAGGTAAACAATTTCGAGGTGAAACTAGTGGCTAGAGGTTAGTATTCTATTAGAGGGATCCTGGAATAGCTCTAATGAAACCTACTCTTGCCGATCGGTCTCCAACAGAGATTTGAGTGTAATCACTAATTCTCGGATGATCTGTATGGAGTTTCAATGAAGGTGGCAAAGCTGATATCCAGTTCTCTAGCTCTTGGATATAACGATCGTATGTACTAAGCTCGACATTCTTGGAACCATGGATGTCTCGAACGATTTTGCCAACAATGACCGCAAGTCTAGCAAGGTTGGTTTGAACAAGTTGTGGGAGTAGACCGGGATTGAGTTTGGTGTTACGGAGGAATGGATCCTGTGTTGTGTTCTCAGATATTTGTGGTAGTCGTCCAAGGGCAGCAGAGTACCAACTGGAGTAATCAAGTTAGTGAGCATGTCACGGGGTAGCGATCAAAGACTCACGCATCTAGAATTATCATGCTCAGCCAAACTTGTCTCCAGTGGGCGTGGTCTTCTCGCGATGTACAACATGAGCACTCATAATCTAGATCAATTTGGTACGTCTGAGCTATGCGGATTGCAGAGCCTAAAGATTGGGCGCTTCAGCATCTGGGGAACCCTCTTTGAGACGATTTGACATACCAAGAGCTATCCAGCACATGGAAGGCTTGGCAACGACAGAATAAAGGCAGGTTAAAAGCATAGCCTGTGCAACCCATAGCCAGCACTCCTGATCTCTTTCAAGCGCGACTTCCATCTTGCTACGCCCACTCTCATACCAAGCAGAACAGGTAAGTTCGGTCATATCATCGGTAAACTGCGCACCCAGAGATAGTTGTAGATATATCAAAGCGAGCAAGTCTTCGCGCATTGGTATGTTGAAATCGTACAACAAATCTAACTGCCTTTGGCTTTCGAACGGATCACAGACATATATGAATTTGTTAGGTCCATCGAGGAACGCATTGAGAAGAGCCTGAGAGTACTCTTTCGGTGGGAGTTCGTCACGCTCGATGAGTTTGGAAGGCCGCACATCAGGGCCTTTCCATACGGAGCTTGGATAAGGGCCATCCATTTTGGCGGAAGACTGCGGCCTAGAGGCATTTTCCCCACCATCTCCCAGAAGAATTAGTCTTATAGCTCCGACAAAGTATTGAAGACTCGCTGTAGCCGCAGACCGAGGAGCTTGGGTTTTAGCTGGCAGCTGATTCTTGTGAACATCCGGAGTTCCCTGGCTTGGAGTTTCTTCCCTTCCGGTTGACGAGGAGTCCGAGGCCACTGCAGCCTCACTTACTGAGGCAGGAGGGGAATTGAACACACGGCGAGTTGCGTTTCGGCCTGGTCGTATGGAACTGCTTCGGCGAATGACCGAACGATCCACTTTGTGTGCTGGGACATTGGAGTAAACGCATTGTAGATTGCGCAGTTCACAATGCGAACACCTAGGACGCTCACCACTGCACTTTTGGTGTCTTAGCTTGCAAACATCGCAGGTCTGCAAAGGTTTTGCAGATATGGGAGTCCTCTTCGAATCCATTGACATATCGGACGTGAGGAAAGGATCAACAGCTAAGGGAGCGTGGCATAGGCATGTAGGGTATTGAGAATTAGCAAGTTGGTTAAACAGAGATAGTAGGGATGCGGGGTGATGTTTCTGCTGCACTCTTCACGATGACGGCGGGAATATGATGACTACCACTCTGCCGGGACTAACGAGCATGTTAACGTTGGAGACCAAGGTGCACGTGCGGGCGTTCTAATGCAGGACGACAATCAACGGTGGCAGTCTGGAGCCTCTGACGATGGAACCGAGTCTCTGGTTCTCCAACCACGCTTCAGAGCCAGCATTTGCACCGGGGAGAACACCTGCGAGGCTTCGGATGCGGCGCGAGTCGCACGACAGGACAAAGGAAAAGCTGCGGACTGCGAAGGGAGTCTCCACGGCTGCTTGGAGGGCGGACCTATCATCCTGTTTTTTATCCTGATTCCGTTTAGTGCAGGCCAGCTGTGAGGTGTGTTCTTCGCTGAGGATAAAGTAGCTGGGCGAGGACGATGGATAGCCCAAAGGCCCCCGGCAGCCAGACCGAGGAGACCCGTCAGACCATCAGACCTCTTAATGCCTCTCTTTGGCCCCGCTTTGCCTACCTAGCCAACCAGTCAAGCCAGTGCTACAGTGCAATTGCCACTTGCGGGGGGATATGCACACGCTTTAGGCGAGGTGCAGGAGCAGGGGCAGACGCAGCAATCCCAAGCCATAAGGCTACGGTCAACGGGAAATACAGGGTCTAAGGGTCTGGAGACCGTGGTTTCGCTGGGTTCGACTAATTATACGGGATTTGATGCCATCAAATAACACCATCGGCCTGTTCGAGCGACGCCGCGTGCATGATTGACAATGATGGCTATGGTGCGTACCTGTGTCGTCAAGCCGCCAGAACGCCAAATCACCAAACACACAAATCGCCAAACCGACAAAATCGCAAATCGATAGCAAGGGCGAGAGACTCCTCCAGCGGCCACTTGGATCTCGCATGTGATGGCATCGCTAAGAGCCACCTATCCTATAGCCTGATAGGTAATCGTGGCTATTGTCAGGCTCTCTCATTTGAGTCCTGGACAGAGGTCCGGAGATTCTTCCACCAAAAACACCAGATGTACGTAACCCAACCCTGGCGGCATGTAACCTCCAACGCGCCAGCCTCGCTAAATGGGTGAAATTCAACAAAAACGATCAACACTGTCTCGCCGTCATATTGCCTACGCTCATCTCCACTGCCCATGAGACTCACAAATCCTTGCCTACCTTCGTCGGTTGGCTCTGTTCCAGAGCTCGCTCCAGAGCCATTTGAAAACTGCACGACTTCCAAGCGGAATCCGAGAGCTGCTGAAGCTGCTCAAGCTGCTCTGAGACTTCGACCTTATTAAAGTACATGTGCGCCGCGTGGCTTGACAACTTCGCCCTGCTTCAACGTCTCGCTCCGTAGTGCTCTCTACTAACTACCATTCCCAACTAGTCCATGGCTAGTATAGTGTGGGGCAAATATCGTCTTCGCAGGAGACACCCAGACCCCGAGACCCTCGAACGGCTGCGACCGACCATCTTGATCGTCATCCTTCGGGCTGGTTGGCTGCATTGCATCGGGAATCAGCCCACATCTAATCCCGTTCTCCTGACTCGTCAATCTCTTCTTGCTCTCCAACGTGTCGCACTCCCTTTGCATGCATATTAGGCGCTGGCCCTGCACCTTCGTATGCAGCACCGGCTTTGTACTCGCAACCAGCCTTCCTGTAACCAACCAGTCGATCAGCTTCGCGCTCAACATAGCGGCGCAGCCTCTCATCTTGACATGTACTATGCTTCGCTATGTCCTCTATCAGCGACAACATGTCGGCCTTCAGAGATGCAATCTCCGCTTTCAACACCTTGTTCTTTGATTCAGCCTCCTTAGCAGTTCCCATTAGTTCTTCTACCCGCTTTTTCTGTTTGTTCCTGCATTTACTTGCTGCAAGTCGGTTCTTCTCTAGGTATTTCGCCCGCTTAGAATCTGGACCATCCAATTCCGATTTCTTAATCTTGTGTCTTGCTGGTACATCTCCAGCTTCGAGCTGTTGCGAAGTTTTGTCATAGCTTCTCTTTCGAGTCGGCCGTCTTTGGGCTTCATCCTCAACTCCAAGTTTGTATGTTGTCAGGTTAGACATAAATTCATCTTGGCGGGTCATTGTTCGTCCAGTGAATATTTGGTCTGAATCTCTCTTAGGGCCTGGCGAATCCCCTTCCGTAGCGTCCATCAAGTCACGTTTCGGCTGACGTCTCGAAAACAAACTGGATTGCGAAGAAAGTGACATGTGCCCTCCCGAGAAGGAATCTATACTCTCCGTGTAGCTTTCTCGAGAACCTCTCCTCTTCTTTTCACCAGAAGGGAGTGTGGTAAGTGCGAATGTCGTGAGGTTTGGCACGAAGCCGTCGATGACAGTCGCGCTCTGGGCGATCATATGGCTTGGAGGTGCATCTATACGTGAACCTCTAGGCCTTGATGCTTCGATTAGTCCATCAAGAGTGATTCGGTCACTCAGACCTGAGGTACCCGGAATATATGCCATAAATCCGTGAAAAGAGTCTTGGTTGTTCGAGTATCCTTCTGAACGTCTATCGATGGCATCCGATGTGGACATCTCAGCGTCTGCGTCTGGATCGAACTCGAAATCTTCATAGTGACTGGGCTGGAATGTTGTCATCTTGCGGGGTATACTCCTGACGAATACAGAAGCGCGCTATGAAAATTAATGGGGAACAAAATTGACTGTACGAATGTACTGCAGCCGGTATAATTTTCTCTCGTGTAAATGATATGAATTTGTTTAGATCAGTGCTATAGTGTCTTGAAATGAGGAGCCATAAATGTTTGCGCCTTGAAGTTGGGAATCATGATGGAGGTCGGAAATAATGTGCAACTGGGACATTGGTGTATCGTCCTTCTATAGATTACAGGGACGTTTTCTTGACCTATTGGAAGAAGGATTCAAAGCCATATGTCTTCCTGCTTCCTATTCCCGACTCCTCACGGGCCGTAGGCAAGCCAATACAGCCTCCGAGGAGTCCACTAGTATCGGACGCTAAAATTCAGAACGCCGCGGAAAAACGATCGAAGCCAGGGTTGAATGTGGAGTGGAACAGAGGTTCGGCGTTTTACTCCCCACTCCCATGCAACGGGGGAACATCAAGGGGCGGAGTTAGTACCCACTATTTTCCTGATAACATCTACACCTGCCTCTGTACCATTGAATTTCGTCGCGGAGTGCCTCCTCATTCCGATCGAGCTCGCCCCCCAGCACTCCTATCTCCACACAATGGTTCTCCCAACAAAGATTAGGCATCGTTTAACGATGGAGCTGGATATGCATACGCTGGGCCACCCAGCCTCTCTCTTATTCACTTACATTATATTATCATACCTTACAGGCTCCCATTTATTAACTTAGTACAATCTGTATCAGATGCTTCAGATTTTGAAAATTGAAATTGTGCCAGTAATTTCAGGGTCTTGCGCCCGTAATGTCCGTGCGCTCATTTTCACCATTTGTAAAGTTATGGGGGTAATATTCGCAGCCGCTGCACTGTAACCTTCAGTTATATAACAGCTTGGGTTTCAACCTCAAGAAAAAGGCCACGTATTAGTGTAACTGCACGGACGTTTTCGCTAAGAGCCCTGAAGTATTGGCGCAAGGTACTCGAGAAGGCCAGGCGTGCGAACATTTGCAGCTGCGTAGACTTGGCTGACATATTTTGTTTCGATATCTTGCCTCTTGGCTTATCCTAAACTGTCTTGTTGCATTGAGAGATCTGCGCTATTTAGAGGAGCATGAATCGCCACCTCACAGTGCTGCTGGGTGCTGCTTGCGAGAAGCGGGTACTGTTCCATCTGCCTTTTCCATCGGTTCGGCGCCGTTGTACAGCTTGCACGAGCTCCGGCTTCTCCCTCAGTGTGCGCGCACAACACACACCCAATTTGGCTAATAATTAGTCAAGTGCACTATCTAGCGTAGACACTGTGCACTTATAAAAAAAGGTTGTGCACTCACAAGCAAAGTATGTGCACTTACAAGAAAGGTAAAGTCTCTAACTTTTAAGCTTAATTATAAGAGTTAAACTTGAAATTCTCTAGTGCGCAAGAAAGCGAAATTAGGTGTTTGTTACGAGTTCACGCAGGGGAGAAGCCGGAGCTCGTACAAGCTGTACTTAGTAACTCGGCTTTCTTTGAACGGGCTGCTACGTCGACCACGATAGAATTGCTGCGGTCAACAGTGCTAAAACTTGACAGGTACACTAGGCCATCTAAATAAATCGAGTAGTTGTGGGTTACTTCCAGCGAAAGCCATACCTCTACCGTTGGACTTCAGTTCACGGAAATCAATTTCAGGGTCAGCAAGTAGCGCATGGTTGATGGGATTTCGTCGCCCGCATATGATGAGGGACTGGGAAATCAAGAGCTAGCCAATAAGCGGTAGTGCTTGCAAGCTCGTCTTCAATGCAATCGGCTTTTGCAAACCTTCCAAAATTTCGATATGGATGCCATGCCCAAACGAAGACAAGCAGGGTTCAGCCATAGTGCCGGTTACTGTAACTGTGGTTTTAAGGTTTACATGCAGTGCAATCGACCGCAGCATGATTTGCCGAGCTGTCGTTTCTCACTCGCCCCGTATAATGACGTCAGTCTGCAGAACGCGATGACCATTTGTAATGAGCGTGTGCCCCGATGGTTCGGTGATTCTAATTGGTCCCACTGACACACGGGCCACATACTGTCTACTAAACACGTCGAAAGTGCTTTCGCAATTCATCTGCTCCTAAGTTCTTGCACCTTCCTAATTAGGAAATTAAGCGACTGCGCACGCGCAATCACGGGTGCGCAGCTATCAGCCTATCCCACGTAAATTTAGGCACGATCCCGCTACAAATGCATAATTTTTAGCACTGCTACATACGCTGCAATACCGGCTGCGTAAATTACAGCACTAATAAATTTTAATAAATTTTAAGTTATAATAACTAATAATACTAAGAATTATATGGGAGTTTAGTAATATCTATAAGTTAAAGGATATAGATATAGAGCTATAAGCAGAGGCCAGTTCCTTTTTTAGGTTATCTTTTTTCTGCCTAAACTCTACTATAATCTAGCCCCAAATTGTATTTCTAGCTTTTAGTAGGAATTTTAGAAGGGCCGGATAGAGGTAAAAGAGAAGGCTTTAGAAGTATTTGTTTTAAACTAAAAAAAGTAATATAATAATAGACAATCTACCTAATTAATAGCTGCTTAAACGCCTTAAAGTTTAACCTCTGCTTTAGCACCCGCTATTTAGAATAGTCTTTATGTCGGTATACTCGCTTTATTAACGTGCACGAATATTACTTGTAGTGGTATATATGCGGTGTTGAAGTTAGTAGTTAATTGTTGTCTAGAAGTCAGGGGTTGCTCCAAATTAGATTAGCTAGTCTTGCCTTATCCCTTAACACGCTTGCGTCCTAAGATCAAGTGGTCCGTGCAGAACAGCGAATCAAAACAACGCGTATAGCCTTATTTAATTAATCTGATTGGGTAGTTCTTATCGATAATGGTAGGACGCAAACCAGCGTGTTAAGGGATAGTCTCGTAACTACGTTACGTGATTAACGTTCTAATACTAGAGCAACTCTAAAAAGAAGGCTAATTTATACTCTAAAGTTAAGTCTACTTTTAGACTATTTATAGCGTATATATAATAACTAGCTCTTCCGTCTATAATACACAATAGCTCCATCTTTAATCCTAGAGCGCGCCACCTGTTAGATTCTGCCATACCATTAAACCAGCCAATTAGGATTTTTTATCCCCGGGATAGAAAATTGCTATTAGCTCACCTACGAAACCGAATCCGTTCGTTTAACCCACCCTACAGCCCGTAATTTAACTTAATTTATATTAATAAGCCGTAATAGTGCCGTATAAGGCTTACCCTTTATTATAGCGTCTGTAGGGTTAGTATCTCTATTAATATAAGGGCGCGAAGAGGCTTTGGAAAAGATTCGAAGGAACAATATAAATTCTATCTAAATCTAAGGGTATATAGCTCTTGCTAGGAACAAGACATTGCGTAAAGAAGAGAAAGGAATAATAAGAGAGTTATATAATTAAATAGTTAGGGGCTTGGTGGTTAATGCGTGCGCATATATATATACAGTCTTTAATAGACTTTGGTAGAATTTAATTAATCTAGCAGAATTCGGTTAAAGCGTCGGAATTTATCTATTAAGTGTTTTACCAAGACATTCCTACTGTAACTAGGCTAGTCCCGTTATAGTACCCCCCCTTTTAGCCGAAGGTCTAAATAATTTAATTTTAGTTAAGACTTATAACTTATCGCGTGTCGTGTTTTCGCGTTAGGTGGCGGTATAGAGTTTTGCCAATTCTATTATTACATAGGCTAATTAGGATTTTCCATCCCCAAGATAGAAAATTGCTATTAGCTTAGTTAAGGCGGTAAGCAGAACTAACATCTTTATAGTGTCTTGGTAAGGCAGATCTAACTAATTAAACAACTTTAACCGGCGGTTAAAGTTCCTTAACATCTTATATGTTATATAATTATATTATAAATATTATAATATATTTTAAGTTCTTTTTAATTTCGAGCTTCCTGCTATCGTGTTTTATGTATTTATATTAGGTAGTAGTTATTTACCTTTATATTGTATCTATCTAGCCAGAGTAGGCCGCAAAGGATAGTCTTTATAGAATTCTTTTACTAGGGAAGGCGCGTTGGTCTTAATCTGGTTATAGGTTTCCTAAATTTATATTTTATATCCTTCCCACTTAATAAGGAGTTTAAATCGTTTAGATTATGTTTTCTATTATATATTGTTAATTAAGTTAATAAAGTAAGAACCGTTACCGTTATTAATAATTATAGGAGGTAGTAGCGGCACTTCGTAAGTCATGGGTTTATCCTTTAAAGGTTATAGTAAGTTTATATAAAACGTCAGATATATTTTTATCTTAGTCGGTAGTTTAAGATTATAAGCGTATAGGCTTAGTCTCTTTTTAATTTGGTATAGGCCTATAAACTTCTAATTAAGTTTCTTTAAGGGTCGTTAAGTCTTTAGGTTTTATATATTTAGGTAAACTATATTACCTTCCTTAAAGTCCTATACGGGAGCTTATCCTTTATTTATATGTGTCAGTATACTTACATTATCAACGTGCACGAATATCACTTGTAGTGGTACGTATGCTATATTAAAGTTGGTAGTTAATTAATAGTCTAGAAGTAAGGGGTTGCTCTAAGGTTAGGTTAGCTAGCCTTACTTTATAGTCTCGCGACTACGTTATATAACTAACATTCTAACACTAAAGTAACTCTAAAAAGAGGGCTAATCTACACTCTAAAGTTAAGTCTACTTTTAGACTATTTATAGCGTATACGTAATAGCTAGAGATCCAATTAATACGCAATAAGAAGAAAAAGAAGAGTTGTTAGGGGTAGCAGGTTAATATATCGCAAGGGCCGCTAAGGCGCTAGTGGTAAGCGAGCTAATAGCGATTTTCCATGCCGGGCATGGAAAATCCTAATTGGCTAGTTAAACTTAGGGTCCGCAGAATATGGCGGGTGGCGTGCCCTAGCACCATCACGACCCATAAGCCACCTTCTATTACTCCTCACGCTCCACCCAACCTATAGCCTATATATTAACTTAGTTTATATTAATAAGTCGCTATAGGGCGACGCAAGGCTTCCCCTTAGTCATCGCGTCCGTAGGGTTAGCTTTACCATTAATCTATTTAACCTCTATAATCTACTAACGTTTATAGGCTTATTATAGGCATATTATATTAATTATTAATCGTTTCTCTTATATAGTTCTAAGTCATATAAGATAGTCATATAGTGACTTAGAATTAGTACAGAGTATAAGCGGGAGGTTAATCTATAGGACTTTATCTACCATAGACTTAATGGCAACAGCAATATTAAAGCCGTAAGCTATTCCGTAGAGTTTAGAAGCCAGAACGCTTCTAGTAACTCTTTTACATTTAATTAAGCTCCAATAGACGATATTAGCCTTCTTAGTTGCGTTAGCTAGTATAATAATATAGCTAATTTGCGAAGAGAGGTCCTTATTATTAGCAAAGGAGGCGTCTATAAAGACTAAAAGCTATAAGGTCTTGGCCTCCAGTTTAACAAACTTAAGACCTCTATATAAGTTCTAAATCTGCCAACTTAGGCGCTTATTTAACTCCCCCACGTCTACCTCTTTAGGATTAATTACCTAGGTAATAAAGGATAAGTTAAATAAAGCCTTTAGCTAACAGACTAAGGCAATATAGGCTCCTCTAGCGCGTTGGGCGATATACTAGTCCTTTAGCATAAGCAGGCCGCGCGTAACTCCTCTAAAGCTAGTGCTATCTACTAGCATAGTATTAACTACACTAAGGTTCTCACACTGGCGCTTTTGCATTAGTGTAATACTTCCGTCTTATGCTAATTAAATAAGTCCTCCATTAAACTTAACTAGTGTATTAGCGATTAATTACTCTAGCTCCTTAGCCATAAATTTAGCCTTATATAGTTTGCTTTATTTAGCCTCTATAAAGGCATTATCTACAAGGAATAGCGTATTATTAGTCTATAAGCCAACAATTCTAAAAGGGTTGTTGCTATAAAGTAAGCAAGGGTCGTATATAGACTGGTCCATTTACAGCTAATTAACATAGTATAAATAGTAGGTCTTAAACCAGTAGTTTTTAGCTTTAGGCACTTTATAAAGTGGTTTTATAACCTTTAGAACGGAGTTCTTATTAATTCCCAATTATTTATTTAGCTCGTATAGTAGTTATACATAGAACTTACGGTTTAGGTTTATAGTAGACTAAACATAGGCTTATAAGATATCTTAGAGGTAGAGTTATATCTATAGTAGCATAGCAGCAATGCAGAGAATTAGCCGCTAGCTAACTCGTTAAATTGTTAGTAACTAAGTAAGGACTAGCTCTTTCTCCAATCGTTATAGGCTTATATAATAAGTCATAATTTTTTAAAGGCTTTATTAGTTCCCTTATTCTTAATCTCGTTAATAAACCGTAAATTAAAGAGTCTAACCTCCTTTGGCATATCGTGTAGCTTAATAATCTTAAAAACACCTTTCTTAAGTAGGCCTATAACCTCCTTTTACCATAAAGCGCTAAACTAGGTGTTACTATCGTTCTATAGGTAAATAGTAGTATCAGCCATATCTATAGTATCATTGTCCTATAAGTAAATAGCGATATCAGCCATATCTATAATATTACCTGTAAAAGCACCTATATCTATTATAGCGTCCATAACAGCCGTATCTGCAACGGCTATAAGTAATAGGTATTTACGGGGGTGACCTCTACCTCGCTTTGGCGGTAGCTATAGTTTAGCTTTAGGTAACAATTAAGGTTCAGCTAGTAGAGGTACTAATTTAGCTAATTTAACAGATTCTCATAGTTTGACTAAGTCTTATAGGTCTAGTAGGTAAGATTTTACAACCGTAAAGCGGAAGGTCATAGGCCCATTTAGTAGCTTTATGGTGCAGGTCTTACCATTAACAGCAAGCAGCATATATAGCCCGTCCCAATAACCACTTTAGCCAGTATTGCCTTCTCTCCAGACTAAGACAGGCGAACTAGGTAGAAGGCCGTAAATAGCGTTAGTTCGTTGTCCATTTCGCGTATTAAGAGCATTAGCGATTTATCGTTCAGCTTATAGCTTCTAGATTTCCACCATTACTTTCTTAATAGCCGCAGCTCGCTATATAACTAAAGGTAATAGCGCGTCCAATTTAACCATTTAGGGGTAGGCTCTAAAGACTAGGAGTATAGGGACTAGGCCTTCTAGGCCAGCCGTATTATTAATGGCTTTAAAAGCCATTTATAGGGCCATCTCCTTACTAATTTTAGGGATTTTAGTTGTAATGATTTGGTAGGCTCGTTATAGCGGACTATAATAGCGCTCTACCATTCTAATAGAATTATATAATTCAACTAGAACTAACTTTATAGTTACTCCTATAGTAGCAGTATAGTGCTTAAACTCCTTACTAATAAAGTTCTTCCTAGTATCTATAGTAATTAAGTCTAGTAGTCCTAAATAGCTATCAATTTAGCATATTTGTAGAATGTCCTAAATATACTTAGCGCTAATATCTCATAGCTATCTGCTAGCTTAAAATTAAGTTACTTCGTTAACTACATATAGTAGGGGGGAGCCGCTAATATATATAATGTCAACGATAATATTATAATTAAAATTAATATCGTCTTATAAGGTAAAGCAAAATCTACTTAAAGATCTACTAAACTTTTAGCAGTAGTAGCAGAGTCTAGTTAGCTCTTTAATAGCAGATCTATCAGTATTATAGCCATAGTTAGTCTTATTAAGAAGCTTTTACAGTCTATTAACTAACGGGTAACTAAATTAACGGTGTAGACATTATAGCTCTATATTAGTTAGGTAGCAAGGGTTCGCGTTAAAAGACTTAACTAAATAAAACTATAAAGAAAAGCTCTATATAAGAAATAGGTAGCCAAATCATCTAACTACTGGCACCTTTTTAGTGCGAGTGATAATAACGTCCTTTAGGTTATTATATTTAATATAGAGTCTATCTATATCTACCAAGTAAAGTAGAAAAGGAGTATCTGCTTTAATAATATGGAATTATACCTTGCCTATAGGGCTGTTAACGTCTATAGTTCTAATAGACGTAGAGGCTCTAATCCCAAATTAGATAGTTACTTAGCCCTTAATTAACGTGTTAAGACTTATAAACTTATCTACGGCCTATAGGGCTTAGAATTAGCCGTAGCTAGCTATAGACTTACACAAAGCACCTATATCAATTATAATTCCTATAAAGACCGTCGAGGTATATTATAACGCTATGGTTGTGGCCGTATTATAAGCAAATGGGTTAGTCTCCGTGTAAGGTTCCATGGCAGACTCCGTGGTAAATTCTAAAGCCGTAAGCAGGTGTATATAAGCCTTATTAGCTAGCTCTACGCTTATAGAGGTTACTTCCTCTATAGTAAGTATTCTAAAGGTGGTAATATAGGCAGAACTATCGTTAGGTTCTCCGGCATCGCTCCTAGAGTTATCAGCGTCTTATATATAGGCTTTAAAGTCTAAATCTTTATCTTTATCTCTTTCGCAAGCAGCAACATATTGCTTAAAGTGGTTATTAAAGTTACCCTTATTACGGCCCTTAATATCAATAAAGCGTCTCCTATAGTCGTCTTTAGACCAACTACGCTCCTCTTTTATATGTTTCTAAGAACGGCAGTTCTCCTTCTTACAGACGTAGCACTTAGCCTTTAGTCTGTCATTAGTTCTATAAGAGCAATTACTGCCATAGCGATTAGTATTTTGGTCTCAACTCTAGTCGTTCCAATAGTAGCGTCGATCTATAAAAAAGGCTTAGTAAGACGGTCTTATTAAGGCCTATAAGGGGTATTCTTTTTCCCACGCAACAATAGAGGATTATAGCTTACTAATTAACTAAGAAAGGTCTTCTAAAGGGTTAGAAACAGCGATACGGCATACTAGCACTCCCTAGCAAGTAGTAACCAACTTATTTATAAGAATACGGTTTATACGAAAGTCTAGGTATAGTCTATGACGTTACTTTAGTAGTTTATCTATAAGCAGTTAGAAGTTCTAATAGATTAACTTATTAGGGTTCTTGTCCATAACTCCTTAAAGGGTTATACTATTTTACTCTATAAGGTTCTTATAGTAGTATTCTAGCCCTTTAAAGAACTATCGCATATAGTTACAGGCTTTAGTAAAAGGTCTTAGCTCAAGGTTACTATTATAGTAGTGGTCCTAAGCAAGCCCTTTTAGCATGCTGGGGAATACCACTACGTAGCCTTCTAGTGGTAAGCCAGATCTCTTACAGATATTATAGAAGATGGTTAACTTAAAGTCAAAGCTGTCACTAACTCCATTGTACTTTTGGTCGTCTATATAGATCTTTATAATTATAGCTATCTCCTTACTATATCTAGGTCCTTGCCTAGGTCCTTGCTCCATACTAGGCACAGCCGGTTTAGGTAGTATATATATATATAGCTGCTGCGGTTGCTACAGCTGCTGTGGTTGCTAGTTAATAAGAGTATAGATTTAGTTATAGCTAGAGATAGATTAAGCAGGGGTAGGTTAAATAGAAGTAGGCTAAATTATAGGCGTCAGAGGCAGTAGAGGTAGTTAATAGTTTACAGGTGTCGGCACCGTATAGGAAGGTAGTAGATTATAAATAGGGTTTAGTGAAGTTATAATAAGGCCATCTAATAAAGAGTTAAGTCGCTTTCGCAAGGCTACTATAATCATTAGGCTAACTTCAGTAAGAGTCCAATTAATCTCCTCATCCGTCCATTTATAGGGTTCCTCTTCCAAAAGAATATCCGTTAGTACTCTACTAAGCGGGTATCTGTTATTATATTTGGCGATATATACTCCTCTTTAAAGCAAATGGGTACAGAGCTGTACTTTAGTATCTATACGCATTCTCTTAAAGTCGTCCATAGTAAAGCCTTTAAATTCTTCCTAAAACACCATCCATAATGTATAATCCGTAAAGTTCTTCCATACATACACATAGATTTTTATTTCTACGTATTCTCCTAGTTCATCTTTTATGGCATTTGCTATATCAATCCCGTCCCCATGCCTTAAGATCTTCTCAGCCCATTTAGGGTCCATTTTTAGAAAGGAGGTCTATGGGGTTCAAGTATCTATAGTTAATAAGTTTAAGGGTTAAGGTTTTAAGGTTTAATAAGGTTCAATAAGGGGGTTTATAGTTTAAGGTTTAAAGTTAGAGTTAAGGTTTAAGGTTAAGGTTAAGGGTGAGGTTTATGTGTACGTTCTCTACAGCCTTAGGGCCTATAGGGTTGGTCTTAGCAAGGCTACTATTCTCTTAGTAATCTACTATATTAGCTATAAGGCCAATACACGCTCTTAAGCTTAAGTAGAAGTCGTAGTCTTCTCCTTCAATAAAACAGACAAGAACTAGGCGATCATAAACTGTTTTTAATACTACTTCTTAAGCGCTAGCTATTACGTATTTCCTAATCTATACGTCTACTAATCAATATCAGTATACTCGCATTATCAACATGCACAAATATCACTTATAGTGGTACGTATGCTATGTTGAAGTTGGTAGTTAATTAATAGTCTAGAAGTAAGGGGTTGCTCCAAGGTCAGGTTAGCTAGCCTCGCTTCGTGGTCTCGCGACCACATCACATGACTAACATTCCGACAATATGCCATTTTTATACTATTTAAGCGTACGCTAATTTACTTCGTAATAGTTCCGTTAACTGCTTTATTTAATTAGCAAAGTTATGCACGTTAATTAGTTAAATCCTCTTAATCGTAGGTCCTATTATATTAATTTTGGGTTATAGTTTAAATCTAAGTTAAGGGTTTTATCCGTAGGTTGCGTAGAACAGCGTTACGCCTATTAATTTATTTCTTATATTATTTACAGTAAACTTAGCTAAAGGTAGCCACTTTTCCCAGTTATCTTACAGGTAGGAGTAGTATATTTATAGGTATTATTCTATAATTATATTCGCAATTTCAGTTTAACTATCTATCTTAGGATAAAATATAGTTAAGAGTTATATTTATATGCTTAATTATTTATATAGGGCTTGCCAAAAGTCTAAAACAAACTGGCTTCCGCGGTCGGATATTATTAAATTAGGAAGCCTATATAGCTTAAAGACGTATTTAATAAAATATTCAGCTACTAATATTATATTAATTAAGTCTATAAAAATCATATGTCGCATTTTTATAAGATGGTTAATAACTACTATAATATTCGTGAACCTATTACTATTAGGCAGGTTAACTACAAAGTTAATTAAGATATCTTACTATCTTTATATTGGAATTGGCAATAGTTAAAGTACTCCTTACTTCTTTATATAAGAGGTCTTCCCACATACGCATATTCTGTATGCTTGAACGTATTTTTATATATAGTTGTGTATTATAGGCCAGTAATATGCTTATTAGATAATCTTATAGGTCTTTATACGGCTAGGGTGCCCTACTATAGGGGAATTGTGTACGAATTCGAGTATCTTAAATCGTAAGGGTTCGGAATTCGGGACTACTATCTTCTGTTAATAGTATAACCGATTATTGCGGATTTTGCATTTAGCGAGTGTAATATCCTTATATTACCGTTTCCCTATTTAAATTGCTTTTATTATATCTACTATCTAGGGGTCGTTCTTATATTTATACTCTATTAATTTATTAATTTCTAATTTATTCCTATTAAGCTCCGCGTTTAAAAACATAGGGTATAGTTTCTTAAAGCGTTTAGGGGGTAGTAAAATTTATAATTAATTTATAATCCGTTTATTAGAGGCGTTCGTAGGTAAGTTCTATAATTATTATATTAATAAGTCAGGTTTCTAATTAAGTTTACTAGGTCGGTACGTAATCTTAAAGTTAAATTATAAGAGGTATTCGGCCTAACAAATTTAGTATTACGTTAATTGCTTTATAGTTATAAAGTACTACAGGTTTTTATAGTCCGTTAATACGCGTATTAGAAATAATAATCCTTTAAGTTCTAAACGCCATTATTTAAAGCATCTAACAATTATAAGCAGTTCCTTATCATATATCTTATAGTTTAATTTAGTAAAGGTAAGTTTTTAGGAGAGAAAGGCTACTAGGCGTAGCTCGCCGTTCTTATTATATTGCGATAATACTCCTCCTAGTATATAATTAGACGAGTCTATTTTAATGATATATTTAAGGTCTGGGTTAAAGTGGGCAAAAATTAGAGCAGTTGTAAAATGATATTTTAGGTCGTTAAAAGCTTATTTATATTTAGTAGTTTATTTAAATCTTATATTCTTCCTTATTAAGTTTACTAATAGCTAAATAATTTTTAAAAAGTGATTAATAAATTAATAATAGAAATTTGCGAATCCTAGGAATCCTTAGATGTCCTATACACTACTAGGACTTTCCTAGTTTATAATTGCAGCAATTTTCTTAGGGTCTATTTTAATTCCGTCGCGGGATATAATTAGGCCTAAGTATATAACTTTAGACGCGTGGAACTTGCATTTCTTAATATCGCATTATAAGCCCGCGTCTTATAGGCGTTTAAGGACCATTTAGACGTGCTTTTAATATTTAGAAAGTAAAGACGAATAGATTAAGATATTATTAATATACGCGGTAATAAATACATTAAGGAATTCGCGAAGCGTATTGTTAATATATTACTAAAACGTATTAGGACCGTTCTTTACACTAAACGGCATTACTAGGTATTTAAAAAGTCCCCATCATATATAGAAAGCCGTATACTTCTTATCTCCTTCGCGAACACGGATTTGATTAAAGGCAGTAACTACATCAAGCTTTATAAAGTATTGTGCTTTTACTAAGCAGTTAAGCGTTTCTTAAAGTAGAGGAATCGGATATTGGTTTTGAATTATAATCGCATTTAGGGCTCAATAATCGATATAGAACCTTAAGCCTCCTCTTGGCTTTTTAATAAATAGTACAGGTAAGGTAAATAGAGATTAACTAGGGCGAATAAATCCTTTTTCTAGATGCTCGTTAAGGTATTATTATATTATAAGCAGTTCTTTTTATAACATGCCGTATAGCGGACCGAACTTTAGTATCGTACTAGGTTTAAGTTCTATCTTAAAATTATATTTATCCTAATATGGGGGTAACTAGTCTACAAATTGTTTTTTAAATTCGTTAATTAGATTGTAGTACTCCTTAGGTATAAGAGGTTGAGGGTTAATATACTGCTTTAGTTCTAGCGCTTTCTTAATATCTTCTATTATTATAGCGAAGATTTTATAGTTTTATTTTCTTGCTAACGAAACAAAAGGTGCGGCTTATATTATACGAATTTTAAGAGGTTTTGGCGTAACGTCTTTATATTCTTTACTACAATTGGCAGTTATAGCTTTATTATTTTAATTTAGAGTCTATAGTAGGGGTAGTTTATATTATATTAAATTTAAATAATCTTATATATATTTATAGGGCAGGTAGTATTTTAAGCAATAACTTCGGCAGTAGGTTGTATAGAACTTTATTATTTCTTTAACCTAGCTAATTAAAGGGTTATGTCGTTTTAGCTATCTATGTCTAAGTATTATCTTATATTGCTTTAGGGGTGTTATAAATAGGGAAATATATTTAAGGTATTCGCCTATCTATATTTTTATAAGAGCGTAGTACATTAATTCGCTATATATTAAGGGTTTACCGTCAAAGCCTTATAGGCCTTAGGGCTTATTAAGTTTCTTTAAATTTAGGCGTTAGGTTTTCGCGTAGTTCGTATTAATAAAGCCTATACTAGTAGCTCCGCTATCTATAAGGATTTATACCTCCTTCTATTTTCTAAGTATTTAAATTTCGCTAAGTATATTAAGGAAGTCGTATTATATATTAGCGCTAGAAGAGCCTAGACACTTATACTCTTCTACTTCTTATCTTAAGGCGCGACTTAGCCCTAGGACGATTTGTTTTCCAAGTTAACTAAAGGTAAGGTGCTTTATAGCGACTAGGTATAATTTATAGAATAAGTATAAGTTAAAGAGCGAGTATGGCTTAAAGAATGAGTGCGATTCGAGGAGCGGGAGGAACTACGGCGGACTTTTTTAAAAGGGTGAGTTTGGCAATTCCTTTGGATATATCCTTTTCTACCACATCTAAAGCATTTTCTATTTGTGGCTTAAGTTCTTTATTTGTTGGTTCCTAAGGGTATATAGGATTAAGTGGCGTTAAGGTCTATAGGGTCGTGCGTAGGTTTTAGAAAAGGGTCGCGCTTTAGGGTATATATTAGTTTTATAGAGTCTTAAACACAAGGTGTAGTTAGCTTTAGAGAATAAGTTTATTTATTATATTAAAGGTCCTTATTAATTTGTTAATATATTATAGCAAATTTAGGTAGGTCCTTTAGCAGTTCCCTACCTACTAACTATACTCTAATTTTATCCGAAATAGCTTATTAAAGAGCAGCAACTTTAGCGGCTTTATTCTAATCCAGTTTGCTAATAAGGCCTAAAAATTCTAAAAAGAAGCTGGTAAAGTCTCGATTCCGTTATTATAGGTTTTTAAGTTTAGTAACAGCGGTATATTCGCGACTGTTGTTATTATACGTTCATTCTAATAGAGAGATGAAGATTTTAAAATTAATAAAGGTGCCGTTACGGAAGAATGGGTCCATAGTTTGTGTAGCGTCTTTACTTAATTAAGATATCCTATAGCTAATCTTGCTAGCTTTAGTAGAGTATTAATTATAGTTTATTAAAAGTTTAAGACAGAGCTTAGTTATAAAGGGACGCAGGTTATTTTAATTTCTATTAAATATTAAAGGGTTAGGAAGCTTTTCTAATTTTATAGTAAATACTAGGTTTGTTATAAATACGGGTTAAGCTACCGTTACTAGTTTAGGGTTCGTATTTAATAGGCCAGGTTTATATATAGTTATCTTAATTTTATTTGCAGGTGTTACTATTAGGGTCTTTATTGTAAGTATATTAACGTTACAGAGTTCTTTATAGAGTATTTCCATCGATTACTAATGCTGGGCTTCTAGTACAGCCCGCTGCTAAGCTAAAGCATCTATAAAGGCTTCTTGCATTATAGTTAACTGTTCCCTAACTAGGGTTATAATACTTATAGTTAACGCGTGGGATTTAAGGTTGTTTGCTATTTTAATAGTAGTTATTTTTAATGTAACGTAATATAAGGGCGCGAAGAGGCTTTAGGAAAGATTTAAAGGAATAATATAAATTCTATCTAAATCTAAGGGTATATAGCTCTTACTAGGAACAAGACGTTGCGTAAAAAAGAGAAAGGAATAATAAGAGAATCATATAATTAAATAGTCAGGGGCTTGGTGGTCGATGCGTGCGCATGTGCATACGCGGTCTTCGACGGACTTCGGTAGAATTCAATTGATCTGGCAGAATTCAGTTAAAGCGTCGGAATTTATCTATTGAGTGTTTCACCGAGACATTCCTACTATAACTGGGCTAGCCCCATTACAATTAATCTACTTAACTTTAGTAATCTATCATTGTTTATAAGCTTAGCGAAGGCATATTATATTAATTATTAAGCGTTTCTCTTGCGTAGTTCCTAGTTAGATAAGACAGTTATATAAGGACTTTAAGTTAGTGCAGAGAACGAGTAGTAAGTTGACCTATAAGACCTTATCTAGCGTGGATTTAATTATAGCGCCTATATTAAAACTATACGCTATACCGTATAGCTCTAAGGCTAATACACTCCTAGTAACTCTTTTGCACTTAATTAAGGACTAGTAAACGATATTTACCTTATTTAAGGCGTCTACTAGTATAAGTACGTAGCCAATTTGCGAAGATAGGTCCTTATTATTAGTGAAGGAAGCGTCTATAAATACTAGGAATTATAAGGTATTAGCGTTTAGCTTAACGAACTTTAGGCCTCTATTTGCGTTCTTAATCTGCTAGCTTAATCGCTTATTAAGACTCTTTATATTATCTTTAACTGGGTTAACTACCTAAGTAGTAAAGGATAGGTTATATAAGGCCTTTAGCTAACAGACTAAGGCAATATAGGCTCCTCTGGCGCGTTAAGTAATATACTAGTCCTTTAGCGTAAGTAGGTTACGCGTAACTCTCCTAAAGCTAGTGCTGTCTACTAGCGTAGTATTAACTACGCTAAGGTTCTTACACTGGCGCCTTTACGTTAGTATAATGCTCCTATTCTATATTAATTAAATAAGTCCTCTATTAAACTTAATTGGTATATTAGCGGTTAGTTACTCTTGCTCCTTAGCTATAAATTCGGCCTTATATAGTTTGCTTTATTTAGCCTCTATAAAGGTATCGTCTATAAGGAACAGTATATGTTTATACCAACTTAATAGTACAATTAAGTCGTATCCAGGGGCACGAAATACGT
>Ga0307515_10002392_pt1 | contig 40929 bp, 34 predicted proteins | sample 17_EM_MG_FD_194513 | JGI IMG/M metagenome (GOLD analysis project Ga0307515, IMG submission 194513) | Populus trichocarpa ectomycorrhiza microbial communities from riparian zone in the Pacific Northwest, United States - 17_EM | ecosystem: Host-associated > Plants > Roots > Unclassified | place... | reverse complement strand
GAACCCCGGCGCCCACCCGACGCGACAGCCGGGCCACCAACCTGCCCCAGCGCACGAAATTCCGCACCACGCAAGCACAGAGCCCCCGTCAACGAACCGACGAGGACTCATGAATGATCGAGGCTAGGCGCGAACTCATTGAGTGACCAGAGGCTACGGCAAATATGGAATACATTCATCACGCTGCAGTATTGAGTATCAGATTGCTCACGATTCGATCGACCCAGTTCTGTGAATGATAGTTCTTGAATGATTTGGAGTATCTGTTTGTCGATTTTCGACAATCGGCGGCGGTCGACACCTGGCAAGATTTCCCAGCAAGACTACGGGAGCTCCGGCCCCTTGGCTCCTCGGCTGGCGCATCGCTCTGCACTTTGCCCGAAGAAATATCCGAGAATGATCAGGAAGCTGTTGCCTAAGATTGCGGAGACTTCGACCTTCTTGAACATCGCGACGGCGATAATCACTGCGAGCCCTAGCAGCGGTGTGGCACCAACTGGAGAAGCGAGGAGTCGCGCGCGATCAGAGTTGATCTGAGCGCCCAACGGCGCTCGTCCAGCTCCATCTGGAGTCGTTTCGAATCCATTGTCTGCTGGAACCGGACTCTCCGGCCGCCCTCAGAATCGCTGCGGCCCGCACCTGAGCGACGCCGAGCGCTGCTGGACTCCGGCCGCTTCGCCGCCGAGGCGCGCGCCAGCCGGGTGCTACGAGGCATCCGGGGCTTGACCGTGTTGGTGGACTTCGTCCGTTCGGCAGCGGAGCGACGCTCCATCCACTAACGTGACAGCTTGCATTTAAGGGGGGGGACGTTGCGCGGCACAGGTGTGAAGCTGATAGTGGCAGCAGCCGGAACGGTTGCACTCGGCCTATTCACTAACTGGGCTTCTGAGGAGAATCCGAACCGCTGGTGGTGGGCGGGAGCGGCAGTTGTCTCAGCCGCTTTGCTGGGAACATTTACCACCCCCGGACTTACCCGAAAACTCTTTCGTCGCCGCCCCGTGAACCTGCACATTGCATTTCCAGAAATCAGGGACGCGCAACGTGCTGGCGCCTGGCGGGCGTTACCAGTTCCAGTAGACGCTCAGGCACTTGGCAAACTCAATCAGCATATTGATTTCAGTGATTCTGCGCCCGTCTCCTCGGATGTTCAGCTCACGCGATGGGTTTACGCCAACCAAGGGGCGGATGTAGGTCAAAGTCACCGTCGTATCGTCATCCAAGGAGCAGGCCAGGCCGCCACGATCACGGGGATGCGGGCCCAGATTGTCGCGCGATCAGCCGTCTTCGGCGGCACTTTCATTGCCACTGGCCTCGGTGGCGGTTTGGATCCCATCCGAATTGAAATTGACCTGGACGATGACCAACCGAGTGCCGCGTACTTTTCCTCGCGTGTTATCACGATCGCCCCGGATGAAACCGTGGTAGTCGATTTATGCGCTGAGGCGAACCGATCAACGGTAACCTGGAATCTCGAAATCGACTTCGTTGTTTCAGGGAACTTGAGAACCGATACGGTGCCGTCGAAGTCTGCGTGCTTGCGTACCACTGGGAAGGCTGGAGTCGAGGTATGGTGGGAACACCCCGACGGCTACAGCACAAATGACCACTATGGCGCCGTGCTTTACGAAACTGGACGCCAAATTGAACCCTGGATCGATGAGCCCAGCAGTGGCTTCGCGCCTTGACTAGCCGATGTCCGCTGGCCCTCTTCTTGTGCGACTCGGCGAACGTCAGGCGGTCCTACGTTGTTTGTGGGTTGGACGGGCCGTCGTAAGGTCCGGAGGCCCAGAGACACCGGGTATGGCTTTCAGGCGGTTGCACTCGATGGTTTGCCTCACCTGGCCGCCCGGTGTCTCACGATGACTCGGCCGCTGATTAGGAGCTGCGAGCACTCCGTGTATCGCTGAGTAGGACCACGCTGGCGAGGTCGTTCGGGAGAACAGCTCATACCGACGAACCGGAGGAACCCGTGCCCCAGATCTGGGCGGGCGTGGACATCGGCAAGACCCATCACCACTGCGTGGTCCTGGACGGCGAAGGCAAGCGGCTGCTGTCGCGGCGGGTGCTGAACGACGAGCCGGAGCTGCTGGCCTTGCTCGCCGACGTGCTGGCCCTCGACGAGGACGCCGTATGGGCGGTCGACGTCGCCGACGGCATGGCCACCTTGCTGATCAGCGTACTGCTCAACCACGGGCAGCAGCTGCTCTACATCCCCGGTCTCGCGGTGAACCGTGCCTCGGCCGGCTACCGGGGCACCGGCAAGACCGACGCCAAGGACGCCCCCGTCATCGCTGACCAAGCCCGGATGCGCCGGGACCTGACGGTGCTGCGGCCGGACGACGAGGGCGCCATCGAGCTGCGGGTCCTCACGAACCGGCGGGCCGACCTGAACGCCGACCGCACCCGCCGAATCAACCGTCTGCGCGGCCAACTCACCAGCGTCTTCTCCGCTTTGGAGCGGTCTCTGGACCTGGGCAACGTCGGCCCGCTGATCCTGCTGACCGGCTACCAGACCCCGGCCGCCCTGCGCCGCACCGGCCGCAAGCGTCTGGAGACCTGGCTGCGCAACCGGCACGTCCGCAGCCCCGAGGCCCTCGCCACGGTCGCCCTGGAAGCAGCCGAGCGTCAGCACACCGCTGTCCCTGGGGAGAAGATCACCGCGCAGGTGATCCACACCCTGGCGAAGGAGGTGATGGGCCTCAACGAGCAGATCACCGAGATCGACAAGCTCATTGCGGCCCGGTTTCGCGAGCACGAACTCGCCGAAGTGATCTCCAGCATGCCCGGCATCGGCCCGCTGCTGGGAGCCGAATTCCTCGCCGCCACCGCCGGCGACATGGGCCGCTACGGCACCCCCGACCGCCTGGCCAGCCTCGCCGGAGTAGCCCCCGTGCCCCGGGACTCCGGCAACGTGAGTGGCAATCTCCACCGCCCACGGCGCTACCACCGCGGCCTGGTAGGCGGCCGGGGTAAGAGCTCGTACATGTGAGCGCCCGTTCTGACAGGATGTAGGTCAGAACGATCGGGTGACGCGAGAGGCAGATCAACCGGTGAGTGAGTACAAGAGCGAGATTCGCCCGAGCATGATCACGGATTTGGAGACAAAGGTCTCTAAGGACAGCTACGGCAAATACCTCAAAAAACTCACCCTTCGGAAAGTGCGCGGCTTCACTGACCGTGAGATCACGTTCGACTTCCCCGTTACGGCTCTGGTGGGACCCAACGGTGGTGGGAAGACTACGATCCTGGGAGCCGCCGCGCTTGCCTACAAAGATGTTTCGCCGGGACGCTTCTTCGCCAAGAGCGGCAAGTACGACGCGGACATGCAGAACTGGTCGATCGAGTACGAGCTCATCGACAAGAGCCTCAACTCGCGGTTGCCAGTTGCTCGAACGGCCAGCTTCAAACAGCTGAAGTGGAACCGCAAGGCTGTGGACCGTGAAGTCCTCGTATTCGGGGTGGAGCGCACAGTTCCCGCCACTGAGCGAGCGAACCTTAAAAAGGCTGTCGGCGGGTCGTTCACAGCCGCTAAGGAAGTGCAGCTTCTGCCCGAGGTCACTGAGCATGCAGCGAAGATCCTCGGTAGGCCCATCGAGGGCTTCCAGCAGCTCGACATCGATGCCTCCGGTCGCGTCACGATGTTCTCTGGCGTGACTCAGCGCGGCGAGGAGTATTCCGAGTTCCACTTTGGCGCAGGCGAGGCCAGCGTTATCCGTATCGTCGCCGAGGTTGAGGCAGCCTCCAACGGAGCAATAATCCTCATCGAGGAGATTGAGAACGGCCTTCACCCCGTGGCCACACGGCGCATGGTCGAGTACCTGATTGGAGTGGCTCGGCGGAAGTCATGCCAAGTCCTGTTCACCACGCACTCCAACGACGCCTTGGCTCCGCTGCCGTCGAAGGCAATTTGGTCTGCCCTTCACGGGAATGTGCTTCAGGGCAAGCTCGACGTTAAGGCTCTGCGAACCATCACGGGCCAGATTCATGCCCAACTAGCCATCTTTGTGGAGGATCAGTTCGCCGAACTCATGGTGACCACCGCGCTTCGAACCCACGGTGGCGTGGAGCTGGACGCTATCAAGGTGCATGCCATGGGCGGCGCTCAGCCAGCGATCAACGTAAACGAGCAGCACGAGGCCGATCCCACCACCACGTTCCCCTCGGTCTGCCTCCTCGACGGGGATCAGGCTGAGCACGCCAGCCCTGACCATCGCATCTACACGCTGCCTGGCACCAGTTCGCCCGAAGCCCACGTTCTTAATCAAGTCTCGGATCGCTTGGACGAGCTTGCAGCCAAGCTGACCATCGCGCTGCTGCTACCCATCGAACAGCAGGAACGCGTCAAGCGCGTGGTGCGCCAGCGAGCTCTGACGAACTGGGACCGGCATGTGATCTGGGAGCAGATCGGAGAGGACCTCGATTTCACTTCCGGACACACCGTGGCCAGCGCGTTCTTGGCAATCTGGGCTCAGTCCTATCCCGACGAGGTCAGCCGCCTGGTCAACGACCTCGGGGACCTCCTCCCTCGGCGCGAACAGTGAGTTGAACACTCCCGTCCTACTTAGAGTCGCTGGTTCGAGGGATCCCGACAACTTCCATCCCGACAACCGACTTGCCTAATGAATGCAGTCGAAGTTGCAGTAGAGGTTGATCTCCCAGCTCGCCCGCGCGAAGCCGGTTTGGTCGGCTCGCGTATCAGGAGCGTCGAGTCGGCGGGCTTGCGTGGAGGTTCAAGCCCCAGGCTTCGGCTGCGGTTTCTACCAGCCAATCCGGCACGCAGGAGTCGGAGCCGGCCGCCTGGGATACAAGCTTCGAACCGAGTATCGCAGTGAACTACGGGAACTGGAGGAAGAGCTAAAAGATTTAGAGAACATGATTTAGGAGCTCAACAGTATCCGAATCGCTACACCGAAGCGGCCTGCAACTTGTGCGCGTGGGTTGGATCCACTCGTATCATCCCTCACTGCACGTCCTCTAGCCGAGCAAGCAGGCCTGCTGCGACAGCAACCGCAGCAATGGCGTCGGCCTGGGTCCAGACGAAGTTCTCGGTGCTGCCAACGTCATCGTGGGGCGCGCCGCTGAAGAGCTGGTATGCCGCCTGAATCAACACAGCCCAGCGCTCCGGCTGGTCACGGTCGTCAGCTTTCTGTCGCTGCGTAGCGCGGGAGTACATTGCCTTGGTCTGGCAGGCATCCCGAACAGCATCAAGGGCGGCACGGGAGAGTGTCACCGCGTGCTCATATTGGCCATTAGCGTGAGCTTGCTTGGCTTCTCGGATACGCCTTGCGGCAGTCGCCCGACCCTCAACGAGCGTGATCGGTACGAGCACGTCCACGTACGCCCCGAGGGCGACCTGGTTCAGAGCTTTACTCCACTCTGCGTGTGGAATCGTGACGGTCTCCTGGGCCTCAGCCGCCGGCCAGCCCAACTCGCCGCCGAGTGCCAGCGCGTGGAAGTCCAAGGAGATTTGAAGGTCTCGGCTGGCTCGGTCCTTCTCCAGACGGCGGATCTGGTCTTCGCTGATCGGGAGGACCATCGTGATGGTTGTCTCGAAGTCGCGACCTGGCTCCGGCCGATCGGCCCGAGTGGTGCCCAGCCACCCCGAGACACCTGGGAGGTCTCGTAGCCACACCTCGGCGGTGAGCTGGTGAAGGACGCCCTTGGGATAGTCGCCGATTGCAGAGAGCGCGAACCTGAGTCCCAGACGGTGGAGGCCGAACCCTGACTGGAGGTAAACCAGGTCACGGGACGGCTTCAAGTTCAGGCTGTACCGCCTGTTGTCGAACGACAGTTGTGCCATCGAGGTCTCCTTGCACACGTGCTGAGTGACCTTCGATGGTGGCACTCAGTCACGACAAACGCCACGGAATTGCGCACTCCTCAATTGACTCTCGGCGCACCGTTCTTCTGCCGGCAGATCGAGAGTCAGGTCCGCCGACGCTGGTGGCACTGTCAGACAAGGCCGTACATGAACGGCAACATCGAGAAAGGCCGAGGGCGGTTCATGATGGACACGCGATGTGGGCATCTCCGCCTCAGACCTACACGTCGCCAGTGACTTCCGCGAATCGACCTGAGGCAGGGCGTGCTCACTCATCGGACTTGCGGCGCAGAAGGATCTTGAGGGTCTTGCGCGCGTCGCCTCGGCGGTCTCTGTCACCGGACCAGATCGAAGTGAGCACGACCGCGCCCACGACGAGGCTGGCCAAAGTCAGCACGAGGAGCAAGGCGAAGAAGTACGGTCCGCCATACTGGGCGGTCCTGAGCAGGATCAGGCCCACGAGGATCAATCTCCGTCATTGCGAGTCTTCCCACGCTGACGGGGCGGGCTATCCGACGCAGTGCACACCAAAGAAGGCCCCTAAAAGGCCCGTCTGTCGGCATGAGGCTGCCGACTGGCACTGTGTCGGGTCCTGAGTGATCGTGAACCACTGGCCGGGCAGACCCGGGCAGGACTATAAAGCGGATGTAGCCTATCATCAGCTAACCCAGGCTGACCGGACATCACACGCAAGATCGAGGCTGGTGACTATGAAGCCGTGTCCCAGGGCGTAGCGTTGACCCAGAACGCCTCCAACTGGTCCAGATGGAAGTCGTACCACTGCCCGTCTGCTGGCCGAAGAACCATCTTCATGTTCTCCAGCCGCTGGATCTTGTATGCGTAGTACTGGAGATAGAGAGTCGCCCGAGAAGTCCCGGGTGCGATGTGCGTCCACCCGAAGCTCAGTTCCTCGGTGGTCACCCGCACCTCCAAGCGCCCACCTACTGCATGTGAAGCCGTTCGAGGTGTGTGAGAGTCCCACGGGTCTGCCCAGTGCGACGGGCGTGATCCGCCTGGATACCGAGCCGGTTCTCGGCCAATTGCTCGGCGGGAGAGGCCGGCTGGATCACAAGGATGCGGACGAGACTGCCGGAGTGCAGCCGGCTCTCCAAGGCGTGAAGGATCGAGGGGACCGCATTGGTGAGGGAGACGCCAGCCAGGTACAGGTCACCGTCACCCTGGAGGTCCTCCTCATGGGAGGGCGGAAACGTCGTCATGAGTGCGGGGCTCGGCGTGGATTGCCTCGCGGTGGCCATCGTGTCGAGCTTGGCCCTGGTGATCAGTGTTTCGGTAGCCAGCAGAGCGAGCACCGCAAGCAGTGCGCCGAGAACCTTGTCCGTCGAGACGATGCCCGCGAGGTTGAGCACCGCGAGAACGACCGAAACGGTGATCGTCAAGTAGGCATCGAGGTTCTCCCCTCGGCGAATCTGGTGTCCCGCGCGCCCGATCCACGACATGCGGATCAAGGTAGTCGAGAGCGTGCCTTGAGGTGGCCAAGTTACTTGACTGCGGCGGTAGTAGACATCGGCCCACGACTTCCACACGAGCGACCCACACCACCGCGACAACTATCGTGCTTCAGCTCAACTGTGCTGAAGCAGGGGGCGTGGGTACTCCCGGATGATGGCAGCAGCCACGGACGGCCTCCTCTCCGGTGAGCTGTGCACCCTTGTCGCGTGCTCGCCATACGGCACGGTGTCCGACGACCGGCCTCTGAGCGAGGCGCCGGTGGGTGATGATGTCGCTGTGAGTCTGGACTTGAGTAACTACGAACTGCTCTGGCCCGCCCCGCTGTTCGCAGCTGAGGGCGAGCGCATCCTCCGCGTCACGGGCCGCGCCTGGGAGGAGCAGGCGCAGTGGCTGCTGACGGAAGCCTTCGCTGGCACTACAGCTGCCTCAGACTTCGAGGAGAGACTCGACCGCAACCACGACCCCTTCGCATCAACCGCAGGCTCGGGCAGGAACCACACGGGGCAGCGAGTCGACTGGTTCACTGAACTCGTCAACCGAGCCTCCGAGCTCCGGCACGCGGCCACACCCAGGCCGTACTGGCCGCAGCGCCACGGCAGCAGCTTCTCCTCTGGTGGCCATACGGCGCGTGACGCCCGGCAGGACTTCGCCCGGCTCATCGGCGACTTCGCCAGCAACGGCTACCTGGTCGAGGTGTTCGACGAATACTGCGTCGACGACCACGACAACCTTCCCGATGCCTCGGAAGTGATTGAGCGCAGGCTGAGCATACCCGGCCTGTGGCCCCTGGCCCCGGAGACGTGGGATGAGGAAACCTTCTACGGCCTCATCGAGGTGTTCCACGACCTGGTCAGCCGCCCTCGCAAACGATGGTTCCACCCCTACGGCAACTGCGGCTGGCACCACATGGAGTTTCATAACGGTCCCGCCCGCATCTTCTACCGGTGGAAGGTCAACAGACTGCTGCGGGAGGCCGGCATCGACTATGAGGTGGCTGCGGAAGGCGAAGACCTTGGACGTCTTGTTACCGTCACCGACGACGCTCGCAGTAATCTGATGCACCGGGCTCTCGGTGGTAGCCCGTCCGACATCAGTTCCGGCGTTCGCCATGCCATCGCGCTGTTCCGGGGCCGCGAGGCGTCAGCCGACAGTAAGAGGTCGGCGATCTTCAACCTCGCCCGCGTCCTGGAGGAGCGCCGGGCCTTGATCAAAGAACACCTCAAGAAGGACGAAGGCGCCCTGTTCGAGATCGCCAATCGGTTCGACCTGCGTCACCGCCGGGCCGATCAGCAAGGCGACTACGACGAAGCGTTCCTCGACTGGATCTTCTGGTGGTACCTCGCAACGGTCGAGCTGACCAACCAACTGATCGCCTCCCGCAGCGCCAGTACCACTAGCTGATCAAGCGGTAAAGGTTCGGACCTGCTGCCGCTGACAGGGCGCCATGAACCGGGCATCACACGACGAAGCCGAAGCCCTGGCCCAGAGGCCCTCAAGCTGCGGCCCTACGCATCCGCACATCTCTCCCCATAGCGCGCAGGCATGAAATACGATCAAGGTAGAGGTCTATCTTGACTGCCAAGATGCTGGGGGAAATTGTGACAGAGATCAGCAAAAGCCGAATCGGTCACGATTCCAAGGTTCGTGTCTCTACAGTTCATGCTGACAGCTTTCGAGGCGTCTCCGAAACGCTCGATGTGTCATTCTTGCACGCGAACGGAAAGCCCGCCTCCGCGCTCATCTTTGGAGATAACGGATCAGGAAAATCAAGCATCGTTGACGCCGTGGAATGGGCTTGCCAAAAAGCGGTGGGCCGCAGCAAGGCAATTCGGAGGGCAGCAGCCCCCGCGCTTGCCAACTTGGCAGCTGGTGGGGAGCGGTGCTCGGTCAAGGTGCACCTCTCCGACGGCAGCTCGGTGGAAAGATGCGCCACATTCAACGATAACGGTGCGCAGGTATCAGGTGACCCCGTTCCTGAGTCGTTCTCTCGTGTACCAATGAGTCTTAAGCGTGCCGATATTCTGCGATTTCTGGATACTCCAGCCATCAAGCGGGGCTCCATTTTCATGGACCATGCACTGGGTGACAGTATTCCGGATGCCTCACCAATTACGGCAGATAAACAAGCTGTCATAGACGATCGCCACGAAGCTAAGCGAAAGATGAGGGAAGCGGCAGCTAAACTCGCCCCTCTCCTAGGGATCGAGTACCCCCCGAGGGATGCCAATGATATTGCAGAGATGATAGCAGTAGATGTATATAAAAGGCTGCCGGTCGCAGACCGGATAAAGATCACCCTCCCGCGTGCTGTTCAGAAGCAGGTCGACGAGGTGAACCGGCATCAAGAAAAGGTGCATCAACTAAATCGAGTGGCCAAGCGTCTCGGTTTGCCAAATACAGTGACAACCGAACGTCTAGCTGCCATGCATGCACTACTAAGTGGCGTAGGTGATTGGCTCACGACCGCGTTTCTGGACGTTACGGGCGCACCGCACGTAAAGCGCGTCGAGCCAGAATTTGGGAGCCTCAGTGCTATCTCTCTAGAAATCTGCGTAACGCTCGAAGGTCAGGTATCCACAACCCCTCAGAATGTATTCAGTGAGGGCTACCAAGACTTAATCGCCCTCCTCTACTTTCTGGCGGTCGCCAGGGCAGCGGGAGAGCAGGGCCAGGCAAAGGTCCTAATCCTCGATGACGTATTGCAGAGCGTCGATGCAAGTATCAGAGTGGCACTTATGGAGTTGGTTGTCAGGGACTTCAAAGACTGGCAGCTCCTGATCACGGTGCATGACCGTCTTTGGCGTAGCCAACTCCGGGACATCTTTCAGAGGGTCGGGCACTCTTTGGTCGAGGTAGAGATCAGGCAGTGGGACTTCGATGGCGGGCCGCATGTGTTCGCTGCTGGAGTCGATCCTTCAGAATCTCTCTGGTCTGCTATAGAATCTGCAGATCCTTTCGTGGTTTGCGGTGTTGCCGGGCGACTCCTTGAGCAGATCTGCGATCGCCTCAGCTGGACAATCCCTATCAGCGTCAAACGCAAGCGTGGGGACACGTATACCCTTGCCGACATGTGGCCGGGAATTGTGAAGGAACTGAAGCGCACCTCTTGCGCAGACTTGCTCACACAAGTAGACAGATGGGTCCATCTGCGCAACGCGGTTGGAGCTCACTACAACGAGTGGGCAGAGGGTGTGACTTGGACAGAAGCAGAGCTGTTCGGATATGCAGTGCTTGAGTTCTACGGCCAAGTCCATTGTGATTCATGTAATCAGTGGGTAGAGCGTGCGGGAGCGAAGGAGTTTGTATGCCGCTGTTCCGCTACGACGTTGCACCCAACCGCTTAACACAGCCCGCCAGGCTTGAGGCTGCCGATGAACCCGCTCGGTCGACGGTCAGCGGGCATCACACGACTACGCCGAAGCCCTGGCTGGGACGATCTCTTGCAGGGCCTGGCGTAACGCCGATCAAGTGGCCAGCCTTAAGGGAAAGCGGCGAGCAGTTGCCGACTTCAGTGGGCAGCCTCGTACTTCTCGATGACTTCGCGCGGCACACGGCCGCGGGCATTGACATCAAGGCCCTGTGTCTTGGCCCAATCGCGCACCTTGACGGGGTCCGGGCCTTCAGCTCGCTTGCTGCTGCCGCCGCGGCGACGAGGTGCGCCGCCCGCTTTACGGCCAACCTTCACGAAGGGGCCCAGGGCGTCCAGCAGTTGCTGGTAACTGTCGGGGTTGAGGTCGACTTCGTAGCTGACGCCATCGAGACTGAAAGTGTGCGTAGCGATGTCCTCACCCTCGGTGTCCGTCAGATCGTCGGTGAAGACGGTCACGGTGCGCTGAACCATAGAAATTTCCTCTTTCCAGTTGGGCTGCAAGGAGTCTAATAGCTTGGAGGTGTGAACCTTGCCATCGGCTGGGCTTACCTCGCCGTCGAGGCTCACGTGTTACGCAAGCGGTACTTGCTGGAGGAGTCTCATTCGTTATGAACTGAACGAGTGAGCAGGCGCCAGTTTGCTTCAAATTGATGCCCTTTTCGACTGCCATGCACTAGCGCTAGGGTTAGCAGAAGATTGGATCGGCTGACTCGGAATTGGCCAACTTTTGCCGCCGCGCCGTGCTATGACAGGTGCTTTAAGCTGGACTGCATCACAGACCATGCAGTGGGCTACGTCTACTCCTGTTGGCGCGTTGCTGGCGTGCGGAGTGACCACTCAAACGATGCTCGATTGGTAGTGAGCTTCGCTTCTGTCAGACCTAGCGTCTAGGCTGCGCCTGTGGTTCAGCAGCTAGAGATGGTCTACGAGGCAGCCTCCGCGGTGGATGAGTCAGCGGAGGGAGACGGGCAAGTGGAGTTGATGCACGGCGATGCCTACGACCTGATGGAGAAGCTGGAGCCAGAGTCCATCGATCTGTTGATCACCTCGCCGCCCTACTGGGGCCTGCGGTCGTACGGCCAAGAGCACAACGAGGACATCCTCAAGGAGTGGCTAGCCGAGGACGAGTCACACGATCAGACGGACGTGCCACCCTACGAGTGGTACCGCGCCCACGGTGGCGTGCTCGGGCTGGAGCCCTTGCCCGAGTGGTACATCGCTCACCTCGTCGAGATCTTGCAGCGTGGCGCGGCTGCTCTCAAGGCTGAGGGCAGCATGTGGATCAACATCGGTGACACTTATTTCGCCCGCTGGTCCAGCATCCGTCATGACGGTCGGCAGGGTCTGGGCGACAACCCGCGGTCCCGGCGCCGCACTCCCATGGGTGGCTATCGCCAGGAGAAGCAGCTGCTGCTGGTCCCTACCCGCTTCGCCATCGCCATGCAGGAGAAGCGGTGGATCGTGCGCAACGACCTCATCTGGCACAAGCCGAACGTTCCGCCGCGTCCCGAGAAGGACCGACTGCGGCTGGGCCACGAGCACTTCTTCCACTTCGTGAAGCGCGCCAAGGAAGGCCGCCCGAAGTACTACTACGACATGAGCAAGGTCGAGCCAGGCGCTCTGGACGTAGTGAAGACGATGGCTCGGTCTGGCTCGGACGGTCACTCGGCGACCTTCCCGGAAGATCTGATCACGCCTCGCATCCTCAGTTCGTGCCCGCCCGGCGGCACCGTGCTTGATCCGTTCTGTGGCACGGGGCGGTCGCTATCCGTGGCTGCGAAGCATGGCCGGCTCGGCATCGGTTTCGAGCTGCACGAGCCGTTCCACCAAGCGGCGACGGCCAACGTGGCCAAGGTCGTGAAGGCAAGACAACCAGCCAAACCCACGACGAAGAGCAAGAGGAAGACGGAGGAGTAGTTGTCCGGGGGGACTAGCCCAAAGCAGAAGCAGAAGAAAGAGCCCAACAACTTCATCGGCGAATGGTTTGGCCATCGGGTCTACCCGGTAGTTGCCCAGACGGCAGAGAGCCTCTACGACCAGGAGCACCAGCGGTGCCCGTTCTTGACGATCGTCAAAGGCGAGGACACCTCATGTACGAAGCGGGAGGCATCGAAGGGCGTCTGCTCCATCAGCAGCACTAGTAACGGGGTGCGGCAAGACTGGTTGGTCTGTCCCCACCGAGCTCTCGACACCTCGATGCTTGAGTCAGCAGCTCACCGCTTGTTCGGCTTTGGCGAAGGCACAGACGTCGAGGTTTTAGCCGCCACCGTTTTGGACCACAAGGAGACCGCTGAAGCGGTTCGCGAGCGGGTCGCGGTTGGCCTGCCCACGATCGTGTACTTCCAGGAGAAGCTGGGCGGAGAGATCGGGATCAGCGCCGGCGACCGCTCGCCGGAATTGTCGTTCGACGCCACTATGATCGAGCTGGTGGCCGACGAGCACGGCAAGCTCCGCCTTGGCCGGTACGGCATCTTTGAGATCCAGACCATGGACTTCCACGGCGGTTACAGCAAGGCCGTGGCCAACCTCAACGCCGCGCTGCACATGCACCAGGAAGGCTTCGGCGCGGCGGTCAGCGAGAAGCCGTGGTGGCTGGCGGAGAAGGTCGAAGGGCCGAACATCGCCAACGTCTTCAAGCGCACCTTCTACCAGATGATGTTCAAGTTCCAGCTCGGCGCCGATGAGTCATCGGCTGGCTGCGTCTTCGCCATCCCGCGCTCGGTCTGGGACAGCTGGCAGCGGCACCTCGGCAGGCCCGAATTGATCGACTATGAAGACGGCACTTGGCGCCTGATGAAGCCTGACCACGAGCCGGTTGAGAATCCACCAGCGTGGATCTACGTCTTCGACACCGAACTGTCCGAGACAGAGACTCCGAACTCGTTGAAGCTGTGGCGAATCATTGGCACCGATGCAGCCACGCTGAGCTACTACGCGCTGGAGGTGTCTCCTGACGCGGCTCTGAAGGACGGCACCGCTACTGACAAGCTCCAGCTGTCCATGAAGAGTCGGCTGGGCGAGTTCCTGCCGGAGTTGAAGCCGCCGCGGCCTCCGCGCAAGAAGGCCGCGAAGAAGGCCGTGGCCAAGCCGCCCGAGACAGAGACCCTGCTCTAACGGCCAGTTGGCGTCGGGCAGATGTTCACCTACTCGACGAGAGCAGCAGCCCGTCCGTGACTGCTGCTCTCGTCGGGCCCGATGGACCGCCTCGCGATCGGCCGAAGAGTTGCCGCCGAGCGGGTAAGCTGTTCACGGCCGCACGGGAGCGTTCTTGGTCACACTTGAAATCTCGCGTGCGGCCACTTTCATGCTCTGGCTCCGGCTTGTCCCGCAGGGAAAGTCAGGCAAGGGCGGGGGCGCCGGGCCCCTAGAATGGCCGTCGTGACCGATAACTCTCAGCGCCCCAACAGTGGGCCAAACAGCTCCCCTGAACTGCCGACTCAGTACGCGCCGGCCGAGGTAGAGGGGCCGCTGTACGAGCGCTGGGTAGATCGAGGCTACTTCGAGGCGGACGCGAAGAGCGACAAGCCCGCGTACACCATCGTCATCCCGCCGCCGAACGTCACTGGCAGCCTGCACCTGGGGCACGCCTTCGAGCACACGTTGATCGATGCCCTGACCCGGCGCAAGCGCATGCAGGGGTACGAGACGCTGTGGCAGCCGGGCATGGACCACGCCGGTATCGCCACGCAGAACGTGGTCGAGCGTGAGCTTGCCAAGGAGGGCAAGTCCCGCCACGACCTGGGCCGGGAGGCGTTCGTCGACCGTGTCTGGCAGTGGAAGGCAGAGTCCGGCGGTCAGATCGCCGGCCAGATGCGTCGTCTTGGCAACGGTGTCGCCTGGAGCCGAGACCGCTTCACCATGGACGAGGGCCTCTCCAGGGCTGTTCAGACCGTCTTTAAGAAGATGTTCGACGACGGCCTGATCTACCGCGCCGAGCGCATCATCAACTGGTGTCCGCGCTGTCTGACGGCGATCTCGGACATCGAGGTGGACTACCAGGACGACGACGGCGAACTCGTCTCCATCAAGTATGGCGAGGGCGACGAAACTCTCGTTGTCGCAACCACCCGAGCCGAGACGATGCTCGGTGACACCGCGGTCGCGGTCCACCCTGACGATGAACGGTATGCGTCATTCATCGGCAAGCAGATCAAGCTGCCGTTGACTGACCGCACGATCCCCGTCGTCGCGGACACTCACGTTGACCCGGAGTTCGGCACCGGCGCCGTCAAGGTGACCCCGGCCCACGACCCGAATGACTTCGCCATCGGCCAGCGGCACGGCTTGGAGGCGCTGACTGTCATGGATGAGCGCGGTGTCATCACCGTGCACGGCCCGTTCGAGGGTCTCGACCGTTTCGAGGCCCGCTCCGCGATCGTCGCCGCGTTGCGTGCCGATGGCCGGATCGTTGCCGAGAAGCGCCCGTACGTGCACTCGGTGGGCCACTGCTCGCGCTGCAAGACGACGCTGGAACCGCGACTGTCCATGCAGTGGTGGGTCAAGGTCGAAACGCTCGCCAAGGCGGCCGGTGACGCGGTCCGCGACGGACGCGTGAACATCCACCCTGCTGACATGTCTCAGCGGTACTTCGACTGGGTCGACAACCTCAACGACTGGTGCATCTCACGACAGTTGTGGTGGGGCCATCGCATCCCGGTCTGGCACGGCCCGAACGGCGAGACGGTCTGTGTCGGTCCCGACGAGCAGCCGGCTGTCGGCGAGGGCTGGACCCAGGACACGGACGTTCTCGACACGTGGTTCTCCTCTGGCCTGTGGCCCTTCTCCACCCTCGGGTGGCCGGAGCAGACCCCGGACCTGGAGAAGTTCTATCCGAACTCCGTTCTCGTCACTGGCTACGACCTGATGTTCTTCTGGGTCGCCCGGATGATGATGTTCGGTCTATATGCGATGGACGGCGAAGTGCCGTTCTGCACCATCGCGTTCCACGGCATGGTGCGCGACGAGTTCGGTAAGAAGATGTCGAAGTCGTTCGGCAATGCCGTGAACCCGCTGGACTGGATGGACAAATACGGCTCCGACGCCGTCCGCTTCACCCTGGCCCGCGGCGCCAACCCCGGTACGGACGTGCCGATCGGCGAGGACTGGGTCCAGGCGTCCCGGAACTTCGCCAACAAGATCTGGAACGCCACGCGCTTCGCGCTGATGAACGGCGCCACGATCGAGGGTGACCTCCCGCCGGTCGAGAAGCTCTCGGCCACGGACCGCTGGATCCTGTCCCGGCTCAACGCGACCGTCGCCGAGGCGGATGCCTACTACGACGACTACCAGTTCGCGAAGCTCGCCGACGCCCTCTACCACTTCGCGTGGGACGAGGTCTTCGACTGGTACGTCGAGCTCTCCAAGACGACCTTCTTTGAGGGTGGCGAGCAGGCGAAGGTCTCCGGCCGTGTGCTGGGCGAGGTTCTCGACGTCACCCTGCGCCTCCTTCACCCGGTCGTCCCCTTCGTCACTGAGTCGCTTTGGACCACGCTCACCGGCCGTGAGTCCATTGTCGTTGCCGATTGGCCGGCAGACTCTGGCTTCCGCGATGCGGCGGCCGAGACGGAGATCGAGAACCTTCAGAAGGTGATCACCGAGGTTCGCCGCTTCCGCTCCGACCAGGGCCTTCAGCCCGGTCAGAAGGTCCCTGCTCGCTTGGACCTGTCGAGCACGCAGCTTGCGGCGCACGAAGCGGCCATCCGCCAGTTGCTGCGTCTCCAGCCTGAGGGCGAGGGCTTCAGCGCGACCGCGACTCTCCCTGTCGCTGGCGCGACGGTCGCCCTCGACCTGTCTGGCACCATCGACGTGGCGGCCGAACGCAAGCGGCTCGCCAAGGACTTGGCGACGGCTGAGAAGGAGGTCGCTGCGGCCAACGGGAAGCTTGGCAATGAAGCGTTCCTGGCCAAGGCGCCGGACAACGTCGTGGAGAAGATCCGTACCCGCCTGGCCAAGGCCCAGGAGGACATCACCCGGATTCAGGGACAGTTGAACAACTTGCCGCCTGCGTAGGGGCTGAGACAACAAGAGGGCCCCGGACCTGCGCGGTCCGGGGCTTTCGTGGTTCTTCTCGGCTTGGGAGCGGTCAACAAATCTCCTTACTTCGCGATAGTGATCTGTCATAATCCCAACCATGACAGGGGAGATTGAGCTGCGGATCACGGGTGCCAGGACCGGACAAATCGTGGTCGGCGACACCATCGCATTCTAGTACCGAATATTCGGACCGCCGCCGCACGAATTTGAAATCGAGTGTGTAGACGGTGGGGATCACCAAGTCGCTTTCTCCTCGATCCTTGAATTACTGTCCCGTGCGTCTATATCAATTCACGATGGACACCCTGACCGGCAGGTGCCCGGTCACAGGACGGTCGGCCTGTACATGGATGAGCGAAGCCATGGGGCTTTCGTGAATATTCTGTCAGAAGAAGGCGGTCCGCCGAGTATAGATATCAACGTTCCCGCACACCCCTCGATACCTCTGCCGGTTATAGAATCGAGGCTCTCCTTCATAATTCCTCAATTTGGGATGAAACTGCAAGGCGAGATCACGCAGGACGAGCGAGACCCCCGTTGGGTAGTTGGGGCCGAGTGGGTCGAGGAGGGGACGATTACCGATATCCGTCACATGACCGGTCAGGTGACATTGGCTGCCCAAATCCCTGACTGGACGAGCGTGGTCTCACTTGACGGAGCTGTGACTGCTCTGCGAAATGGCTATATTGCCAGCTTCGCTGGGATCCTTGCTGAAAACGACTGGTTTGATGCAAAGGAGCTCGTCGATTTCAGTTCTCAGTCAGGGAAGATCGAATTCGTTAAGGATGTCGTCCAGTTCGCGAACTCTAATAAAGGTGGCCTGCTTCTAATCGGAGCCAAGACCGAACTGAAGCCCGGAGGGGTGGAGGTGTTTAAGAAGATTGCGCCGCTGGATAAGAATCCCAGAGTTACGAGCACGGTGGCCAAACTTGCGCAACAGGCGCGTTCGCTGATCGACTCCCACTCGTATCCGGCAGTAGAAGGTTTGGAGATCTCGACGGCCCGGTCAGCGGGGGGAGAGGTTCTCTACGTTCACGTTCCTCCTCAACGCGGGCGTCTGAAACCGTTTCTCGTCTCCGGTGAGGTTTTGGGTGAGAAGTTCTACGGAGAGTTCTTCACTATCCCCAGGCGCCGCGGGGACGGGAACCTCCCCATCTCTCCGCGAGAGCTTCACTCCCTGATCGCGGGAAAGCTCTTGCCTTGGAATGATCACCAAGATGATTCATCCTCTGGCGAGTGACGCACTCGTGCCCCCAAGCAGCGCCAATGCAGCGCAACTTAGGGGCTTCGCGGAGTTGATGAGTGCGTACTACGGGATTCCCAGGCACTCGAACGGACTCGACAGAGAGAACTCCCTCTGACGCGCGACCGTTAGGGCCTGCTCGACGTCGTGCGTGGCCATGCGAATCAGGTCGTCGAGCCGAGAGGGCTTCGACGCGAGGACATCACGGGCAATGTTCTCTGCGCAGTCGTCACGCTGGAAGTGGTGCTGGAACAGGTCGAGGTTCTGCTCGACCACCAGGAGGGTCATGTCGAACTCCGAGACCTCGGCGTTGGAAACGCGCCGGCCGCGTGAGTGCACCCGGTACTCGTGCAGTGGGCCGGAGATGCACACGACGGCGTTGTGTGCTCCGTTGCGGAAACGCCCGGCGAGGAGGTTCACGGCAAACGCCCAGTCCCCCCACTTCAGCACCTGTGGGTCGTACAGGCCGCCGCGGATCGCGTCGTCGCGGCGGTAGACGATCGAGGTGGGCACGTGGTGCTTGCGCAGCACCAGCTCCTCGCGGCACGGGTAGGAGGAGATGGTGAGCCCGTCGAAGTCGCCGATCATCCGCGACATGGTGTGGACGAAGGCCACGTGCCGGTGGGTCTTGAGGAGCTTGACGGCTCGGTCCGGATAGCTTCCAGCCTCCAGCAGCTCGGGCGCTGTGGCGAGCCGGTCGTCGGCGTCGAGTTGCATCACGTACTCGAAGCTTGCGGCGTCGATGCCGGCGTTCCTGGCGGCATGGTGCCCGCTGTGCTCCTGGTAGACGATGCGGACCCCGGCGCGTCCGGCGCACAGCGAGATGGCACGAAGCGTGCGCTGGTCGTTGGAGCCGTCATCTACAACCACGATTTCGTACGGGAACACGTGGGGCTGCTCGATCAGGGACTCCACGGCTTCCACGAGATAGTCCCCCGAGTTGAAGCAAGGGATGACGAAGCTGATCCCCTCGGGCATGGTCGACTTCACTATGATTTCCCCGTTCCTGACTGGGCCGACGTGTTTGCCGCAATGACGGTTGCGCGTATCGCTTCGAAACAATTGGCCCCGGTCCGGCTGTCTGTTTCGGTGTGCTCATCCCAGAGCAGCGTGACATCCCACCTGCGGTAGACACGCTCGATGAGGCGCTGGAAAGACTCAGGTGAGTAACCTGCTTCACCCTCGATTTTCCGGAGCCGACCTTCTGTGGATTTTCGGGTGATCGACGTGAAGACCTCAAGGTAGTGATAGTTTTTTGACCGTGCGTTGGCGACTGCGCTTTCCAGCACAGACTCGACCTCGGGCTTTGTGAGGTAATGCAGTACGTCCTTGGCAACGACTATCCCGAAGTCCCGCTCAATCGCGTACTCCTCGACGAGCGACTCATGTACGTCGATTAGCTGGGTCCAGTCCCCCTGCCCGTCCAGGCGGCGCATGAGCATGCTGGCGGGGACTTGATCGACGGCAACCACTCTGTACCCTGCTCGCGCCATGGCAATGGTGTGGTTCCCGGCGCCGTAACCGAGGTCCAAGGCCGTCCGTGATGTCCCTTCCCCGATTGAGTCCAGGACCAGGTTGAACCGTTCCGAGGTCGGGGCTTGGAGATTTTCCGCTGTGTTCCTCCCTCGCTGGATTGCATCCACGTAGAAGGCATGTACGGATGCCTTCGACACAGGGTCAGCCATTGAAATCCTCCTCAGTCACCGCGAGATGGGCACCGCGAGCCACTAGAACGGAACCTCGATCAAGCTGCCCGGAGTGAGTACCGCCGAGGCGAGTGCCTCGGTCACCTTCATGGGGAGGAGGTGGCTGGCCAGGGAGCTCCGCTCCTCCGTGCCGTTCAGCCAGTGCTCCATGAGCTGACGGTTGCTGTCGCTGTGGAACAGCCCGTCGAACGACTCCTCCGACACGTACTCCTCGTCGGGAAGGAGGGTGGCGTTGGCGCGCGTGGTCACACGGGCGAAGGCGTCAATCCCGTCCGCGCTGACACCGCGAGGGATGTCGTAGCAGTGGACGTGCGTGGAGAACAGCGTCGAGATCTGGGCCTCCATGTCGACGCTCGAAGTGCGGCCGTTCACGTTGTAGAGCTCCGGCGGAAGCTCGTCCCAGTTCCGGATCGACGGAGTGGTCTGCTCGAAGGAGAGTGTGCCGAGCGAGACAGTCCTGCCCGATGCGATGTCGACCAGACGGAACGAGGAGGTCACATCGGTCTCACCGAACCGGAAGCCATCATCGGCGTCATCGACCCACGCCGGATCACAGTCCTGGAACCTGCTCGCGAGCGGCCGGGACATCCGCTGGTGCTGGTCGATGGGGAAAGCGCCGAAGCCGCTGAGCTCCAGCTTGAACTGGCGCTCAGGGAAGAGGGCGGAGTTGAGCGAGAGGATCTGCGTTGCGAGATCGACGTAGTGGTACGCGCCGTGCATCATCATCCCGTAGCCGTATTTGTACGGGTGATCGTCACGGCTCTCGAACTCACGCTGGAGATTCCACACTCCGCCGGCTGCCCGGAGATGGAAGGAAGTCAGCGGAGCCTCCCACCTCTCCATCCTCTCTCTGAGCGACGCGGTTACCCTCTGGTTGTAGATCGGGTGGTACCGACTGAGGGTCATGACCGAGTGCTTCGCTGGAGAGCCGGCTGAGACCCCTATGAGTTCCTCCATGGTCTTGGTGATGTACGAGGGCCTGAATCGACCGTCGACCATGGGAGCCAACACGGGCTTCTCGACAAGCGAGTTGATGTGGTTCTCCACACAGAACCGGAGGTACGCCTCGTGCGCCCGTACTTCCGTGGCGATGTACACCTTCGTCGGTAAGCCGGATACACGGAGGCGTTGTACGGCGGCTGCGATGAGTTCCTGCGGAGTCTCCCGCACCCGAGCACCGGTGTCCGGGAGAAAGACGATTCCTTGCGGCTTCAGGTCAACAGCCTGGACTCGCTGCTCGATTGCCGACCTCTGGCACTCCAGGTCGATGATGGAGTAGGAGTCGATATGGCCTGACTGGACAGCACTCTTGATGCAGGGGAGGTACTTGTTGGCGACGATCTCATCGAAGCCGACCACAATGAGATGATGCTTCGCTATCACAGGAACACCTTTCAAGGATGCCCAGGAGGCATGGCGAATTCGCTGAGTTTTTGAGCGCACGCCACTGCAAGCCGAAAGGCTGCAGTGCACGATTGCTACGAGTTCAGTAGCCGGGGACTCTTGAATTGCGTCCGTTCATCGCTTGCTCAGAAGGCCATCAGACGAAGAGACCGGCGTAGCTTGGCGGCTGAGGGTGGGCATCAGATCGACGCTCGAAGAGCTGGACCTCACGACCCAGGCCCGCGCCCTGCCAACGACCACTCTGCATGGGTGGCTCCCATCTCCAGGCCGACAGCTGAGCGACTAGTGATCAGTGAAGCCCTCTGGGGACCACGCGGGAACGTTTCTAGGGGGTTTCTCTCGGCACTGAGGGCTCTCATGTGCACGTCAGCGTGGGTAGTCTCCTCATCACCGAGAAGGGGAGGCATGACGTGCTTGGTGAGTCGTTAGCAATGCACCCACTGACCTTCGTCCGCCAGTCGAGCGGTTGGGGGAAGGCCGAACTCGCCCGACTCATGCAGGCGCGGGGCAGGCAACTCGGCATCCCCCTGGCAACCAATCGCACAACCATGTGGAAGTGGGAGCAGGGGCAGGAGCCGGACGCAGACGCTCAGCGCGTTCTCGCCGATCTGCTGCGCGTTCCGTTCGAACAGATTCAGGCGCAAGGATGGCCGCGTTGGCTGCCGGTATGGGAAGTCACTGGGCTCACTGCTCCCTGGACCGAGGCCGGTACCGTTGAAGCACTGGCTGATCTGGTTGGGAGTGGCCGCATGGACCGTCGGGGGTTTCTCACCATCACCGGCGCAGCCCTGACGGGGCTTGCCGCGAGCTGGGCCGAGGCGCCCTCCGCCTTCGCCTCCGCCCTCAACGGAGATCGAGTCACCGACACGATGGTCTCGACGATCGAGCAACGGATCAGCACGCTTCGTACGCTCGACGACCAGCTTGGCGGTGCCCGGCTCCTGGAGCAGGCGCGCGGTGATCTCGCCCTGATCACTGGCCTCCTGAGCACCGGCCGGTACACGGACAAGATCCGCATCCGTCTGTACGCCTTGGCAGCGCGGGTGTCGCATCTGACTGGTTGGATGGCCTACGACGCAGGGCTGCGGTCCGCAGGACAGCGGTACTACGTCGGAGCCATGCGCAGCGCCCGCACCGCCGGAGACGACGCCTTCGGGGCCTTCGTCCTGGCGGAGATGGGAGTCCACGTCTCCGAAGCCGGACGCACCGCTGAGCGGGTCGATCTCATCTCAACCGCCATCGAGAACGCTCCTCGAACCTTGTCGCCCTACACGCAGTCCTTCCTCTACTTGCATAAGGCCGAAGCGCTGTCCCGCGATGGAGATCACCAGAAGGCTGGTACGGCACTAAGTCGTGCAGGGTCTCTGTGGGAGCACCACACGGTGGAGGAAAATCCGGACTGGCTTGACTGGTATGGCGAGGCGCAACTGAAGTCGACCGAGGGCAAGGTCCTATTGCGCGCGGGTCAGGTGGAGCGTGCGACGAGTTCGCTGGAGACCTCGGTCAAGAACGCCACTCCGCGGGACAAGGCTGTACGGTCCAGCCGGCTGGCTGAGGCCCGGCTCGCCGGTAGCGACCTGGACGGAGCACTGGACGCCGCGAACTATGGTGCCGAGCTACTCGAAGAGAAGGTCAGCTCTGTGCGGGCTCTGGACCGGCTGAAGGAGTTCTCCGAGCAGCTCCAACCCCACAAGTCTGTTCCAGCAGTCCGTGAGTTCCGCGAGCGTCTTCAGGCGCTGCCCGCGGCCTGACAAGACTGATCCCTCACCACGTCCCACTCGACGGCGCTCCCACCGGTTGCGATCGCGTGGTGCGCGTATACCCAGACTCATGCGACGGAGAATCTCGGTCCAGGATGGCGGGTTTCACCAGTAAATTATCGCCACATGGCTTACGCAGATAGGAGCAATGCGCTAAAACTCATCTCATGACTGACAGCTCTGAGAGAAGCGGTTCCGACACCGCGGGTGGTGCTGACCAACCCGAGACGACACGCGACCGGGTGAACGAAGGTGCCTCGATCTTCAATAATGTCCTGGCCGCAGTGGTGGCCTTGGGAGGCGTCGCCGGGGGAGCGGTTGGTTTTCTCGCTGAGGTTCCTGATGACGTGCGCCCATTCATCGTCGCAGCCCTTGGAATTGGCGCGTCAACCTTGACGTACCGATGTTTCTTGGCGCCGACAAACTCACGCGCTGCCCGATCGCCGCAGGGCCGTAAGACCATTATTTTCCAAACCCTGATTCCTTGGCTGGCCTTAACGGCCCTTGCCTTTGCGTGGCTTTGGCCAGGCGGCACCGTTGCCGATCGGACAGAGAAAGATGCAAAATCTCCGACGAGTACACCCTCTCTATCTGCAAAAAAGTTATCGGCGGCTATTTCGGAGATAAAGGATGGTATCAGGTCTCCTGATCCGAGTGGTGACAAGATCCATGCTTGCGTTACGGTTTCTGGCATCGGCAAGATCCCGTCAGGGTTTCAAGTCTGGGTTATGCATAAAAATGGGACCAAAGATGGCCCGGCTGGCGACCTGTACTTCAACGTTCGGAAAGCAATCCCGGAAGAAGGTGCAAACAGATGGAAAACAGATCAGTTCACGGTCGGGAGTGAAAACGACGTAGGGAAATATTTCTGGATCTTCCTATATCTCATTCCTGATTCCACGGGTAATGTGTTGAGTACCCTAAAGGATGCGCCAACTTTTAAGGCGACGCCGGCTGACCCGCCCGTTAATGCGCGGTTGATCACAACGGTTCCGGTAATCAAGAATGACGATAGTTGCCCCAAGGCGTGATGGCGGTCGGTGGGCCCATCTCGGACCCCATGGAGGAACCCGCGCCCGGGGAGCAGCCGGTCCCAGTGCCAGGATGGACGACATGACGACGATCAACGGTGAGGTGGCTGCCGGGTTCGAGCCGGTACGGGAGGCGTTCACGGCGAACTTTGCCCAGCACGGGGACATCGGGGCATCGGTATGTGTGTACCAGGATGGGCGGCCGGTTGTAGACCTGTGGGGTGGGATCGCAGACCCTGACACCGATCGCCTGTGGGTTCGGGACACGTTGCAACTGGTCTACTCAGCGACCAAGGGCGCGACCGCCACGGCGGCGCACATGCTGGTCGAGCGTGGAGCTCTGGACTTGGACGCGCCGGTGGCCAAGTACTGGCCGGAGTTCGCTGCGAACGGCAAGGCGGACATCCCGGTGCGCTGGTTGTTGTCCCACCAGGCTGGCCTTGTCGCGCTCGACCAACCGGTGCCGTTGGCCGAGGCGTTGGCCTGGCATCCGATGGTTGCTGCTCTCGCCGCTCAGCGTCCCCAATGGACTCCGGGTACGGCGCACGGATATCACGGACGAACCTGGGGCTGGCTCGTCGGTGAGGTCATCCGCCGGGCGTCTGGTCGCTCGCCGGGCCGCTTCTTCGCCGACGAGATCGCCGGCCCGCTGGGACTGGACTTCTTCATCGGCCTGCCGGCGAGTGAGCGGGGTCGGGTGAGCCGGATGGTCTACCAACCGCCGGCGGTCGACCTAACCACCGTGCCTGAGGAGGAGCTCCCCGAGGACTTGCACGAACTGGTCGCGGCCTGGCGCGACCCGAACTCACTGAGTAACCGGGCGTTCTCGGTCACCGCCCCGACTGCCATCGATTTCAACTCGCCCGAGGTACAGGCTGCAGAACTGCCGTCCTCCAACGGTGTCGGCACCGCCCGCTCGTTGGCCCGGATGTACGCTGCGGTGATCGGTGAGGTCGACGGCGTACGACTGCTCAGGCCGGAAACGGTCGCGACGGCGACCAAGGAACAGGCCAGCGGGGCGGACCAGGTGATGGTGGTGCCCAGTAGGTTCAGCGTCGGCTACATGCTGCCTATCGAGGACAACCCGATGACCGGGCCGAATGCCTTCGGCCACACCGGTCGTGGTGGCTCGCTCGGCTTCGCCGACCCCGAGCACGGCATCGCCTTCGGCTACGTGATGAACAACATCATCGGAGGCTCCGACGATGTGCGCGCCACGTCGCTAGTCGACGCGGTACGAGGGTGCTTGGTGTAGATGATCGACACTGCCTGACGGTGGATCAAATCATCCGGGTGGTGCTGCGCAGGCGAGATAGAAAAAGCCCCCGGTTCCAGTTGAACAGAACCAGGGGGCTACTACTCGTAGGGGAGGGGCTTGCGCAGTACTGCGACGATGTAGGCATTCAGGGTGTCACTCTCCACTGGACCGCCGGGGAAGCATCGACGGCCTTCGCCTGTGTAGACGGTTGCGTCTGGTATCGCTTCAGGTTGTGAGTGCCTTTGCCGCGAAGGTCGCCGGCTACGCCACTCAGCCAAGATCGACATATTTTGTGTCTCCATGTTGGGCAGTTGCTCTTTGGGGGAGCAAGTTCAAAGACCTCTAGCCGTACGGGCTCGACGCACCTGAGTGCGGAGAGTATGCACGGCCGCGCATTAGAAGCATAACACTTCGGCAAAGTGTAAGTAAAATAATTCTCCAAGATGTTTTGAAGGTGTCGAGCTCCTCGGTCGGCCCTTTACGGGAATCTCGACGAGTCCGAGACCTCCGAGTTGGGCTGTGGCAGCCCACAAAAGTCGCGGCGATGGGCTTGACCTGGCAGACTCGTTAGTCGGGCCACAGCTCAACTTTGAGTGGTGATTCGCGTGGATCAGACGCCCTTGATTCCCGGAAACGGGAATGAACCCGCCTTGCCTGTCCCTCCAGAGTTCAACGGATGGAGAGATGTCTTCAGTCGGCGGGAAATAGCGCAGAATGTAGCCGTAGCGTGGCTAACGCGGCGCCAGTGGATGCATCGTCGAGTCGATCAATTCGATTTCCAAGACGACCTTTTGGTGAGCTGCCGCAGCAGTATCGATCTCACCATTCCTGAATCCGCGCCAATTGTGCGGGCGCCTTGGGTCGGCACCCCGGAACTTATCGGACCTGATGATCAGGTGGTACGTGTGCTGCCGCTCTTCCTGGCGGATAAAGGACAGGTCACGGTTGGGTTCGATCTTCGCGATGAGAGCAACCATCCGGTTTCGCGACTGCGGGCAGAGCAGAGCGGCGTACTGGGGGGAAAGATTCTCGTCACGATGGCCGAGAAGATATTGAAGGTCCGCGCCCCCTTGCCGGCGGATGATCCGCTTCGTGTTGCGGCGATGCTGGTTGCGCGATCTGAAAACGTGAGTACAGGGCCAAATGCGTGGAGTCAACTTGTTCGGACGTGCTTGTCTGAAGAGCAAGGGAAGGTCGCGCTTGCTCACGATGAAGGGTTCAAATATCTAGTTCAGCTCCTGGCGGAGAGTCACCTTATGTGTGCACTCGTTCCCGGAAAGCCGAATCAGCAGCGCATACTGAAGATTGCGGCAGATTATCAGTTTGTGATGACGCGGAGGCTTCGTGAATTGATGGGTTGGGTTGATTTCGCTGTGGAGATCAAGGCAACCCATGCTGCCGATCCTGCCAGCTATCACTGCCATATCAATGTTCCAGCGGGAGTTGATATTCGCCGTGCTCGACTGAAGGCTGACCCGGCTACTGACGCGGACGGGGCGTTGCCATATGATATCGCGGGTCAAACTAGGCGCCCCCGGTATGGACATTTTATTGCTATGAATTGTGCGCGTGAGCACAACTATGCTGATTGTGTCGCTCTGCAGATGATGCGTCGTGGATGGCTAAATGCGGCTTTGGCCTCGGGTCTGGGCATTTCGGCGTTGCTCTTTCTTTGCTGGCGCCTTGCAAGTAGTTTTGTTGACGCCCATGATGAAGCAAGTAACAGTGTGCATACTGATGTCGTCTTGCTATTTGCGACGCTATTCTTGGCGTCCGAAGCCACTATTATTACAATCTTGGCCAAGTCGGAAGAGCATCGGCTCACGTCTGAGATGCTTAAGCTGCTGCGACTTGCAATGTTTGGTTTGGCGCTGCTGCCTTTCGTGGCAGTACTAGTCTTGGGGTTTGCGCGCACGTCAGATACATTGAGTACTGTCTTTGCAATCCTGGCGTGGGTCTCGCTACTCTTCCTAGCGCCGCTATTCTTGGCGTATTCACGCCCTTGGCGAGCTTTGGTGTGGATCTTCCGCGGCAGACGGTCATGAGTAAACGAAGGCGGAGGTAAGGCGATGAATAAGCCGGATGCGGTAATCAACACTTTGAGTGGGCGGCAGCATTTCGGAGGCGCCGTAAGTGAAGAGAAGGTGGTCGGGCACATACTGCAAGTCCTAGGGCGAGAGCTTCCCTTCGAGATCACTCAAGCACAGGAGGTGGCGATTCGGCCGGAGGGGCAAATGCCGGACGATGCCGAGCGCGGGGAACAGGCAGCGGGATAGCGCACCTCCAGGCGGCGCGTGCGTTGGCCGGTGTTACCCACTTGTGCCTCCGCTGGCCACAGCCAGACGATCACGGGCGGCCGGGATCGTCTCTTGCCTTTTTCGGTGACCTGCTGCGCAGTGCCGTCGTTCACCGGATGTCGAGTGTGGTGGTCACGCCGAGCATTCCAAGCAGGGGTGCAGTAGGTACGCGCCAGGTCGACCCGACGCGCAGTACGGGTACCGGGAACTCGTTGCGGCGGACCAGCTCGAAGGCCCTCGTGCGCCCGATACCCAGGGCTCGGGCGGCAGTGACGAGGTCGATGACGACCGGTAGCTCCAGCAGCTCGGCCCGGCTCATGCCGACCATGTAGCTCACCTCGCTTGCGGTGGTGCGCTCTGTTCTGAGAGCAGATGATCCGCCCTAGTTTGTTACAAGTCAACCGCTCTTGTTCATGAGCAGATCAGGACGTACCGTTGAAGCACCTTTCTCCCCGAGGTGACCTCATGGAACAGACGCCACACACGCTGCGGCAGGTGCTCGGAGCTGGTCTGCGAGAGATCAGGAAAGCCCGTGGCCTGAAACAGGAAGAGGCTGCCGCGCTGCTTCAGCGGCGCGGCCTGACGACCTGGATTCGGGGAACCGTCGCGCAGGCGGAAGTGGGGGCGCGGCGTATAGCGCTGGAGGAAGTGCTGTTGCTGGCCCTCGCCTTCGAGGTGCCGCCGGCCGACTTTGTAGCCGGAGCGCCGGATGACCTCGTCGAGCTGTCGCCCGGCGTGCGGCTCACGGTCGCCGCGGTGAAGGCCTTGCTGTCCGGCAACACGGCTGCCGTGCAGGCCCTGCCCGAGCGAGCGGTTGAGATTACCGAGTCGCTTGCAGTGGCCAATCGGACGTCTGACTTCCTGGCGGAGGTTCAGCGATCTGGACAGGCAGATCCTGCTCTGGTGGAGCGGGCGGTCGCCAGTGTCGGCGAGGCCGAACGGCACGTAGCCCGCAAGATCGGAACGTCGCCGGAGTGGGTAAACCTGGTGGCGCTGCAACGGTGGGATCGGACCTTGTCGCAGGAGCGAGACCTGCGACTCCAGGAGCGTCGACCCGAGGCATCCAAAGGTCAACTGGCCACGTTGCGAGGCCACATCACCCGAGAGTTGCTGACCGAGCTGGAACACGACCTGCGCGGGGTCCATCCTGACGACGCGCAGACCGCAAGGTAAGGCGTGCGTCATGCAAGGCACCACCTATAAGCGCTGCAAGTGTCCGGCCCGCCGCAACGCGGCCGGTAAGCGCTTGGCCTGCCCGAAGAAGCACGGCACCTGGTCCTACGTCGTCGATGTGCCGCTAGCCGATGTGGGCCGCCTGGAGCATGGGCGGCAACAGATCACCCGGGGTGGCTTCGCCAGCCAGACCACCGCTGCCGCAGAGCTGCGGCAGGCAATCCAGCTCCTGGAGATACCCAGCACGGACGACGACTCTGGTCGGCTGGAGATCGTTTCCTCCATCCGCGACCACTACCGCCGCTACCAGCAGCTACCGGACCATGCCGACGTGCGCCGCCGCTTCAGCGCAGGCGTCTCCCTCACGATGGAGCAGACCACCGGCGAGTGGCTGGACGAATGGATGGGCGGCAAGCGCAAGTTGGCGGCCAACACCCGCCGTTCCTATGAGGGGTTCATCCGGCGCTACCTCAAGCCCCAGCTCGGCGACATCCCCCTGGAAAAGCTCCGGCCAGCCCAGATTCGGACCGCGTACGACGCCATCGTGGCCAGCGCCGCCACCACTCCACGACCGATCGGCCCGGCAACACTTCAACGTATCCATGCCACACTCCGGGCAGCGCTCAATGCAGCCGTACGCCAGCGCCGCATCATCGACAACCCAGCCCTGGCAGTCGAAGTCGAGAATGCGCCCCGACCGAAGGCAGTCGTCTGGACCGCCCCACGAGTCATCGACTGGATGGCCTCCGGCCGACGCCCGAAGGTCGCCGTCTGGACGCCCGAGCAGACCGGCTCCTTCCTCGGCCTCATGACGGCCGACCGGCTCTACGCCTACTACCACCTATTGGTCTTCCGAGGACCGCGCCGAGGCGAAGGCATCGGACTGCGCTGGCCGGACGTGGACTTGGACGCGGGCGCGCTCGCCATCGTCCAGCAGATCGTGCAAGTGGGCTGGGAGACCGCCGTCACCCGACCCAAGGACGACAGCGACGGCATCATCGCGCTCGACACCATGACCGTCACTGTTCTGCGGGCCCATCGGCAACGGCAGTTGGAGGAACGGGAGCTACTCGGGCCGGCCTGGACCGACAGCCACTTCGTCTTCACCACCGAGACCGGCAAGCCACTGCATCCCGACTACGTCAGCCGCCACTTCGTACGGACGATCAAGCGGGCCAACACCCTCCGCGAGGGAGACACCGGCCCGGCCGTCGAGGATGTCCAAGCAACGCTCGGGCTCCCGGTAGATGGGTTCTTCGGGCCACTGACGCGGCGGGCGGTGACCGGCTTCCAACGAGTCCGCGGGCTCAAAGCCAACGGCATCGTCGACCCACACACCTGGTACCAACTCTTCCCCGAGCACCCGCTCCGGCCGTACTACCCGCACCCTGGCTACCTGCCGCCGGTCCGTCTGCACGACCTGCGGCATCTGGCAGCCACCCTGGCGCTTGCCGCCGGAGCCGAAATGAAAGTGGTCTCCGCCATGCTCAGACACTCGACGATCCAGGTCACCGCCGACACCTACACCTCGGTGCTGCCGGAGATCGCCCGTCAGGCTGCTGAAGCCGCCGCCGCGTTCGTTCCCCAACCGCCCACCGTGCAGCCGGATGACGGCGCCGTTAGCCCCTCGCTAGCATCCGGCCCCGAAAACGACCAAGGGCACCCTTCTGAAGAGAAGGATGCCCAGGTCACACACAGTGCGCCGCCAGGGACTCGAACCCCGGACCCGCTGATTAAGAGTCAGCTGCTCTAACCAACTGAGCTAGCGGCGCCTGCTGACGTCGTAGACCTTAGCATCCTGATCCGGGGGAGGAAAAATCGATATCCGTACGGCGGTCCGGGCCGCCCGCACGGCCGCCCAGAGCAGGATCTCGGCACCGGGAAGCCAAGGTCGACGGGTGTCCGGGGCGACCAGCCAGCGGGAGTCGAACGGGGCCGACGAGGCCGTGCCGACCAGCGCCGGGACGGTCACCGCGTCGCCCTTGCCGTGACACAGCAACGGCGGGACGGACCCCGTACGGCTGTGCTCCCCGGAGTGCGTGCCCCACTCCTCCCAGCCCAGCAGTGAGGGCAGCCGTTGTGCGGTGCCGGGTCCGGCGAACAGGAGCATCCGCCCCCGATACGTCGCGACCGGTCCCGAGCCCGGGCCCTCCTCCCACAAGCGGTCGACCATACGGCGCCCGAAGACCGCCGGGGCGCTCACCACGTCGAACGCGGAGCCGCAGGGCAGGACGACCGGGGCGTCCGGCCGTTCCTTCCAGAGGGCGAGGGTGCTGCGCGGATACGTTCCTGCCGAGGCGAGCCAGGCGGCACCGTCCGAGGTGACGCCCGAGATGTCGAAGCGGTCGGCGAAGGGCTCATCCTGTGTGCGGCTCATGTCCCCTAGGTCTACCGGCCGTGAGCGTCCGCTAGCTAAGGGTTGCCAGAAATCGGGACAGGAGGGGGCGGGAGGGAGTATCTTGCCCGACCGGCATATGCCAGACGCTTCTTCTGGTGCCGGGTGGGAGGCGGGGGTGCGGAGGGGGCTGTGGGGGTGGTGGGTGTTGTGGGCGTCGCGGGAGCCGCAGGCGTCACGGGTGTCGCGAGTTTGGCGGGTGTTGGGGGAGCCGTGGACGCCGTAGGTGTCGCGAGCGTTGGAGGTGCCGCGAGTCGTTGCGGATGCTGAGGGCGCCGAGGGTGTTGTGGGCGCCGCAGGTGCCGCGAGCGTTGCGGGTGCCACGGGTGCCACGGGTGCCACGGGTGCCACGGGTGTCAAGGATGCCGCGAACGCTGCGGGCATTGCGGGTGCCGCAGGAGTCGCAGGCCCCGGGCCCGGTCCGGCCCTGGTCAGCCCCCCCGGTTCACCCCCCGGGTCCGTCCCCTCGGTCCGCCCTCCCGGTTCACACCGGGTCGGCGCCCCCGCTGTCCCTGCCCTCCGTGCCGCGCAGCAGGTCCCGGCCGAACTCGACCATCTTCTTCGCGTAGTCCTCGGTCCACTCGGCGCGCTCGGCGATGTCCGCCGGCGTCAGCCGGTCGAAGCGGCGCGGATCGGCGAGCTGTGCCGCCGCGATCGCCTGGAACTCCACCGCGCGGTCGGTCGCGGCGCGGAACGCGTGGGTCAGCTCCGTCGCGCGGGCCAGCAGCGCGCGGGGGTCGTCTATCGACTCCAGGTCGAAGAAGTGCTCCGGGTCCTCGGCCGCCTGCGCGGGCTCGAAGAGCAGGGGCGCGGGGCGTAGCCGCGATTCGTTGCGACGCGGCGTGTGCTCCGCCATGTCTTCTCCTCCTCGTACGTCACGGATGACCCGCCTCTTGAGCGGGACCACCGTCCATTGTCCCCCGGCGGCGCAAGGGGCCCCGGGCATACTCCCGAGGCACGGCTCCCGCACCGTGTCATTGGCTGCCCAGCCGTCCGGCCCGGTATTCATCACCGAGCCACCCGGATCACGAGGAGCCGCAGGTCACGGTCCCCGGACCACCCGGTGTTCAGAGGGGCGGGCCGGTCACGGTCTCCAGACCACCCGGTGTTCCGCGAGATGCGCGAGCACCGCGTGATTCGCCTCCCACCCATCAGGGAACTTCACCGTCACCCCCAACTGCACCGGCTCCGTCGACGGATGGTCGTCCAGGAGGTCGGTGACGCCCGCCCGGCAGACCACGATGCACGCGTGCCGGTGGCGGGAGGCGAGGACGCAGAGGCGGCCCGTCTCCAGGTGGAAGGCGGTGGCGTCGGGGCGGCCGGAGAGGGGATGGAGGAACACCGTGACGTCGAACTCCCGGCCCTGGAGCCGGTTCGCCGTGTCCACGGTGACGTCCGTGACGCCCAACTCGCCCAGCGCCGCCCGGATCGCCGCCGCCTGGTCCCGGTGCGCGGTGCCGACCGCGATCCGGTCGGCGGTCAGGGGAGTGGGGTCGGGTGAGCGTTCCGACGTGGCCGCGCCGTCCCGGTCCAGCAGGCGTCGTACGACCGTCGCCACCGCCCGTACCGCCTCCGGGTCCGTGCGGGGCGTATGGCGTGCGGGCAGTTCCAGCAGGCCCCAACCCGACTTCGCGGCCTCGTCGATCACCCGGTCCGGGCCCGAACCGTCCGACGGGACACCGAAGTTGAGCCGCCGGTCACCGTGGCCCGTGCCGCTGCGGAAGCGGGTGTACGGGTAGAACGCGTCCGAGACCAGCGGGGCCGCCGACGCCGGGAGCCGCCACGACACCGGCAGGCGGTGCTGCGGCAGTTCGGGGTTGTGGGCGAGCAGGGTCGTCACCGCCGAGGACGAGGGGTCGTACGACAGGCCCGCCCACTGCTCCGCGCCGACGATCGCGAACGGGTCCAACTGCCCCGGGTCGCCCACGAACAGCGCCCGCTCGAACAGCCCGGCCACGGCCAGCAGCGAGTCCGAACGCATCTGGTACGCCTCGTCGACGATCGCGTGCCGCCAGGGCTCGTCGACCTTGACGTGCGCCCACTTGGCCGCCGTCGAGATGACGACCGGGAGCCCGGCCAGCTCACCCGCCTTCGCCGACTTCCGTACGTTCGGCAGGTCGTCCAGTGCCTTGTCGTACGGGTCCGCGTCACTGCTGTGGAGGCGGCCGACCGGCAGCTCGCCGTTCTTCTCGGCGAGCCGGACGACCAGGTCGTCGACCTGGGCGTTGGTCTGCGCGACCACCATCAACGGGCGCCCCGCGTCGGCCAGTTCGAGCGCCGCGCGGACGACGAGCGTGGACTTGCCGGCACCGGGCGGGGAGTCGACGACGACACCGCGCGCGGTGCCGTGCAGGGTGTCGCGGAGGATCGCGTCGGTCGCGCGGCCGGCCTCGGCACCGGGGTCGAAGACGATGTCGGCGCTCACAGGACGTCCTCCTCGGTCACCGGGTCGGCGGACTCCTGTACGGCGCTCTCCTCACCCGGTGGGCCCCCGTGCGTCCACGGTGTCTCCTCCTGGTCGGGCAGTTTCGCGCCGCCCCGCTGCTCGTGCTCGAACAGCGTGAAGCAGATCCGGTCACCCTTCTCCGGCAAGGAACCGGTCTCCGGCTCCTTGCCGCGGCCCATCTTGTCGACCACCCGGAGGACGATGAGGGCGCCGTCCTCCTCGTGGCCCACGAACTCCGCGGACTGCGGCTTCCCGCCGAGCGACCGGAACACCTTCACCCGCTCCCCGAGATGCGGCCGGTCGTCCGTGCGCACGGTCACCAGGGGGCGCGGGCGGGGGCTCTTGCCCTCGCTGTACGCCATGACGACATCGATGACCTCGCCCGCGAAGGCCTCCCCGGCGAGCCGCCGCCCGGCCATCACCAGCGGGTCGTCCAGGGCCTCCTGGGCATCCAGGCGGGCCTGTTCACGCTCGCGCGTGGCCAGCTTGTTGGCCGCGGTGACCGCGTCGTCGCGGCGCGGCTGCGGGGGCTCACCGGCGACGATCCGGTCCCGGTGGCCGGTGAACGACCAGCGGTCCCGGGTCCACCGGTCGACGGCGTGCGCGCCCTCCGGCAGCGCCCGCAACAGGTCGAGCCCGTGCCACACCGCGTCCCAGGTGGGGCGGGTGACGCTCTCGACGAGGGACCTGATCTCCCGCTCGGCGGCGGTGAGTTCACCGAGCCGGTCGTCGGCCTCCAGACCGTCCTCGGCGGCGGCGAGGGCGGTACGCGCGCGGTCGTAGCGCTCGATGGCGGGGGCGAGCAGCTTGTTGTCGAAGGCCGGGTCGGTGGCCGGGCCGGCCGGCGGGCACACCAACTGGCCCCGCGCGTCCCGCCGTAGCTCCGCGTCGAGCGCTGCCTCGGCGCCGGAGACACCGTCCGGCGGGTCGATCCACGCGAGCAGCGCGGCCAAGTGCTGGTCCTCCAGGCTGGATTGGCCGGTGGCCCAGTGCCGGCCGAGCACCTCGGTGAGCGCGAGGAGCAGCGCGGAACCGGGCACGCGGGCCCGCTCCCCGAAGTGGGTCAGCCACCGCCCGAGCAACGGCACGCGCGGGGGCGCCGGGTGCGGGGTCTCCGGGTCCTGCTCGGCGGTCCGGCGGAACCGCATCGAACGGCCGAGCAGCCGTACCAACTCGATGCCCGCGCGGCTCGGCACGATCAACTGCGGGGCGTCCGCGCACAGTTCGACCTCGACCTTGACCCGCTTGCCGGTCTCCGGGTCCGTCTCGTTGCGCTCTGCGGCCTCCACGTCGTCCGCGAACGTGTCGATGTACGGCAGGACCACATCCGCGAGTTCGGCCAGGAACGCGAACCTGAGGTCCCGGTCGCGCGGCTGCGGTACGACCAGGAGGCGGGGCGCGTCCCGGTCCGTGCCGACGAGGGCGCCGAGGGGTGCCCCGGCCTCACCGGCGGTGGTGAGCGGCACGAGGACGAGGGGGTGCTCGGAGAGATGCCGGTGGCGGACGGTGGCGGTGGGCTGGGCGCGGCCGCTGTGAACGGCCTCCAGGCGGGCGAGAGTTGAGATCAGAGACACGGGGCCTCCTCCGGCCGTGGGGCAGCCGCGCTTTCCAGGGCCTCGGCCCGCAGCTCGGCGGCTCTGCGCAGGGCCGCCACCGCCGGGTCGTCCGGGTCGCCGGACTCGCCGTGGGCCGCCGACAGGACCTCGTCGACCGTCGTCAGGTCGCCCAACTCGGCGCGCAGGGAGCGGCCGAGGGAGGTGACCGCGCCGGACGCGCGGGAGTGGTCGCGGCAGTGGAAGGCCAGTTCGCAGGCGGCCAGGCACTCGGGGGCGTAGGCCGCAGGGACCGACTCGACGGCGGCGGTCAGCTCGGCGGTGGGGCGGTCGGGGGCGAAGCAGGTGCCCTCGGGGAGGGTGTCGGCGATGTCCTCGATGCGGGTGAGACGGGCCAACTGGCGGCCGGTGACCGCGCGTTGCTTGCGGACGTCGACGGCGGACGCGGTGGGGAGGTTCGAGAAGTCCTTCGGGCAGACCAGGAGGACGCGGTGCCGGACCCGGGGAGCGGGATCCAGCTTGGCCGCGACCTCTTCCAGGGCCAGCACGTACACCGCCGACTGGCGGGCCGCCGCGCCGACCTTCGCCGGGTCCGCCGAACCGTCCAGCATCGGGAAGGACTTGATCTCCACGACCGTCCAACTGCCGTCCGGGTGCACGACGACCGCGTCCGGCTCCAGGAACGCGGGCGAACCCGCCACGTCGAGGGCGAGCATCGGGTGGTCGAGCAGGGTCCAGGCGGCGGCCTCGGTGGCCTCGCGCAGCGCGAGCGCCGTACGGGCCGCGCGTCCCTCGGGGCCGATCGCGTCCAGCTTGGGCACCCGCGCGCGGGTCGGCGGCTCGGCGCCCGCGTCCAGCTTCTCGTGCACCAGTCGCAGCAGCTCCGCGCCGCCGTCCGCCTTGACCCGGGCCTCGAAGGCGTTGCCCCGCATGAAGGCGAACTGGGACTGCCCGAAGGCCGACGGCGAGCCGAGCGCGTCGGCCAGCACCGCCTTGTTCACCCCCGCGCCGTCCAGGATCGCCCGTCGCTTGCAGCCCGGGTTCGCCGCCAATGCCGCGAGGGCGCGCGCGTCCAGCGCCTTGGCCGGGACGTCAGGGCCGCGCAGCTCAGCGAGCCGGTGCCGGAGCGCCGTCCCCCGCGTCCGTGGGGGAGGCACCCGGCTCGGCTCCGGTACCGAGCTGTGACTCGCGCTGCCGTGGAATTCGCTCACCCGGCGAAGTCTGGCATCCGCCACTGACAATTGAGGTTTCTGAGCCATGAGAGGCGTCACGAGAAGCATCACGGGAAGCGTCGAGAGAGGAGTCACGCGACCGCGCCGCGACCAGCGATCCGCGCCCCTCGAACCGCACCCTGAGCCGGTCCGCCGCCTTCATCACCTGCGGCGCCAGCAGGAACCCGAGCCCCATCACGACCACGCCCGCGACCGCGTCGAGGAGGTAGTGGTTCGCGGTGCCCATGACCACGATCGCCGTGAGCAGCGGATAGGCGACCCCGACGACCTTGGTCAGCCGGGTCCCGCCGTGGCGCCAGAGCATCACACCGCACCACAGCGCCCAGCCGCAGTGCAGGCTCGGCATCGCCGCGTACTGGTTCGTCATGCCGCCCAGCCCGCGCGGCGCGCTCGCGTCGCCGCCCCACCAGCCGTACGAGCTGTACTGGGCCATCGTGTCCACGAAGCCGTAGCCGGGCGAGAGCAGCCGGGGCGGGCAGGTCGGGAGCAGGGTGAAGCCGATCAGGCCGATGAACGTGGACGTCATCAGCCAGGTGCGGGCCGCGCGGTAGACCTGCGCGCGCGACCTGAACAGCCAGATCAGGATCGCGGGCGTGATCAGGTAGTGCAGCGACGCGTACCAGAAGTCGGCCGGGATGCCGAGCCAGGCCTCGCGCGTGAAGAGGCGGTTGAGCGGGTGCTCGGCGTTGATGTGCAGGACCTTCTCGATCCGCAGGATCGCCAGCCCGTGGTCCACGGCGCTGGCCGTGTCGCCCCTGGCCAGCAGGCGGCCCGCCGAGTACGAGGCGTACACCAGGAGGATCAGCGGCAGCTCGGTCCACCAGCGCAGCCGGCTTCGCCGGTCCGCCTCGATGCCTGGTGTCTCGGTCTGCGGCATCCGATCGCCCTCCCCCTTCTGTTCTGTGCGCTGCCCCGTGGTCCGGCTTCCCAGTAGCCCGGTCGGGACACTTTACGGCGTATGTGCGCGCCCTGTTTCCGGCGCCCCCGGACCTCAAAGACGCAGAGATCGCCCCCCGGGTTGCCCTTCTCCAGGGTGCGCGATGATGGAGTGACCCGCCTCTCGTTTTCTCCCGGAAGGGTCCCCCATGGCACCGCGCATCCTGCTGGCCCGGCACGGACAGACCGAATGGTCACTGTCCGGGAAGCACACCGGCAGGACCGACGTCCCGCTCCTCGAAGAGGGCCGACGCGGCGCCAAGGTGCTCGGCGAGCGACTGCACCGGACCCCCTTCGACGGCCTCCCCGGAGTGGAGGTCCGCACCAGCCCCCTGGCACGCGCGCGTGAGACCTGCGAACTGGCCGGCTTCGGCGACCGCGCGACCCCCTGGGACACCCTCATGGAGTGGGACTACGGCGCCTACGAGGGCATGACACCGGAGGAGATCCGTTCCGCACGCCCCGACTGGCTGATCTGGCGCGACGGCGTCCCCGAAGGGGAGACCCTCGCCGAGATCACCGCCCGCGCGGACGAGGTCGTCACCTGGGCCCGGTCCGAGGACCGCGACGTCCTGGTCTTCGCCCACGGCCACATCCTCCGCTCGATCGGCGCGCGCTGGCTCGGCCTACCGATCGACTTCGCGGCGCGGATACGCCTCAACCCGACCTCCTTGTCGGTACTTGGGTGGGCCTACGGGGAGCCGGCGATCGAGAGCTGGAACGACCTGGGGCATCTGGCCTTGTAGTGCGGCTGCGGGCCGGTGGGGGCTGGTCGCGCCCACGCGGCGGAGCCGCATATCGACACAGCCCCGCGCCCCTAAAAGCCAAAGCCCTTGCAGCTAGGCCGCTGTTCTGGGCAGGCCCGTGTGCCTCTCCAGGAAGGTCGATACGCCCGACGCCCTCTTGTGAGGCAACAACACCCGAGCCGTCCCCGCCAACATCGTCTGAATCCGCGACGACTGCACCAGGTCCAAGAGGTCCAGCACTCGCATCCCGGCTGTCGCCGCCTCGTCCGGCCGCCCGCCGCGCGCCAGGTCATCCGCGAGCTCAGCCATGTACAGCGCGATGTTCCGAGTGAAATGCGGATCCTGGAGATGCGCCGCACGCCGCGCATGCCGCGCCGCCCGAGGCCAGTCCCCCAGAGTCGACCAGCACTGCGCCTCAAGCCCCTCCAACTCGGCCTCTCCGTAGAAGCTCATCCACTCGGGGTCGGCGTCCGAGTGCCCCCGCTCGAAGAGCGCCTGCGCACGCGCCAGCGCCTGCTCGCAGCCGGTGCGATCGGCGAGCCCCGCCCAGCCGCCCGCCTCGCGCAGCGCGAGCAGCGACATCAGGCGGGCGGAACCCAGCGGGCGTCCGACGCGCTGCGCGGCCTGCGCGGCGCGCACCGCTTCCCGTGGCCGGCCGGCGTCCCGCGCGAGGAACGCCGTATTGCAGAAGGCGTGTGCCTCAAGGCCGGCGTCGCCGGTCAGCCGGGCGGTCGCGAGCGCCTCGGCGTAGTGCGAGCGGGCGTCGTCGAAGCGGCCTGAGTCGTGGGCCAACCAGCCCACCGAGATGGCGAGTTCACCCGCTCCGGAGTGCAGTCTCTCGGCGACCGACTGCCGGGTGGTGCCCGCGTCGAGCAGGGCGTAGGCGGCGCGCAGCGGGGCCGCCGCGCGCCGGTAGAGGCCGTCGGCGCCGTGCCGGTCGTCGAGCAGCCGGATTCTGCGGACGGCCTCTTCCAGGGCGCCCGCCTCGCTCGTGCCGGGGCGACGGACGGAACGTTCCGTTGCCACGGCGTCCAGGGTGAGCCCCAAGGGGCCCAGCGTGCCGGCGGCCACCGTGACGGTGCCGCCCCTCATGAATGCGCGACGCAGCACGTCGCTCTCCTCGTGGTTCTCGTGGTTCTGGTGCGTGTCGTACGGGTCCTGCGTGTCATACGGCTCGTACACCTCCGGCGTCTCACCCGCCCTGGCCGTCTCATCCGTGGTGAGGGCCGGGCTTGTGAGGTGCGCGGGGGGCGTGTCCTCGGCTGTGCGCGCCCCGCGTCCGCGTACGGACGAGCGGGGCGCGAAGCCGAGGTCGACGAGCGTGCGGCCGGGGAACATGTGCAGGAACACCCGTTCGTACGCGTAGTTGGGACAACGGATCTCACCGGCCTCGACGCGGCCTACGTAGCGCGCGTCGCAGCTCACCCGCTCGCCGATCTCCCGCGCGGACCGGCGTACGGCCGCGGCGAACTCCGCCGGTGAGCGCGGTCCGCGCAGCCGCCGGAAGGCGAGGTTGGGTCTCGGTGGTCGGGGGAGCGGGGACGGGGTCACCATTGACGACGCCATGGCCGGGTCCTCTCGTGCGAACCGTCGAACCATGCCGGATTCAGGGTGACTTGTTGAGTGACGCCCTGTTTCCAGCGGGCAAGAACGTACCTGTTGTGCACGACCCGCCACACAGGGTTTGGCTACAAACCGGATATCTCATCCGGGATCTGCCATGAACTGCCATCCTTTGCGGCTGACTTGTGCCGTAGCCGTTGACGCTTCAACGCGTTGAACTCCATGGACCCGGGAGCCACCCGACTCCCGACCCGCTCGTCCAAGGAGGGGTTCCGTGGTGCAGACCGGGATGGAGACCAGTCAGAGCGTCGATCCTCGAATGCCGAGCGCGGAGTGCAGTGCGCCACCGTTCGTGGACCCGGCCTGTGATCTGGTGACGGTGCCGACGCGGCAGGGCCTGGAGGCGGTCGACATCCTGCGGCGCGGCGCGTGCGACGGGGTCGGCCCCGTCCTGCACGACGACGGCGACGACACCCTCGGCTTCCTGGTACCGCCGGGCACGGCGGCGGCGTGGGACCTGCCGGGCAGTACGTGTACGGAGACGAACGGCCGGGGGCTGCGTCTCGCCCCTGACCCCGAGCCGCCTGTCGAGGGCTCCGACTGGCTGCTGCCACCGGGCGACGCCGACCTGGCGACCGACCCGGAGGTGCTACGCGCTGCGCTGGGCGAGGCGGCCCGGTTGATCGAGGCGGCGGACGGCTGTACCTGACCGCTCCTCGCCCTTGCCCGCCCGCACACCCCCGTCGATGCCGGGCGCGCCGTACCGCCCGGGCCCCCCGATAATGGGCCAATGGGAAAGTCCAGGAACATCCGGCGCGGTGCCGGTACCCCCGAAGCCGTCGTCGAACCCGTCGACGGTGGGCTCGCCGAGCTCATACCCGACCGGGAACGCGCGCGTGCCTGGACCCTGCTGATCGATGGGGCGCCGCAGTCGTACGTCGATCTCGACGACCCGGCGTATCTGTCCTTCGAGTACCAGCGCCGCCTCGGGCACGTCATCGACCTCGTCGCACCCGCCGGGAAGCCCATCCACGTCGTGCACCTCGGCGGTGGTGCCCTCACGCTCGCCCGGTATGTCGCCGCGACCCGGCCCCGATCGACCCAGCAGGTCGTCGAGTTCGACGCGGCGCTCGTCCAACTGGTCCGGCGGGAGCTGCCGTTGGACCCGAACGCGCGGATCCGGGTGCGGTCGACCGACGCCCGCGCGGGCCTTGCGAAGGTGCCCGAGGGGTGGGCCGATCTCGTCGTGGCGGATGTCTTCAGTGGAGCGCGTACGCCCGCCCACCTCACCTCCACCGAGTTTCTCGACGAGGTGCGCCTGGCGCTCAAGCCCGGTGGGTTCTACGCCGCCAACCTTGCCGACGGACCCCCGCTCGCCCACCTGCGCGGCCAAATCGCCACCGTGGCCGCCCGGTTCGCGGAGCGCGCGCTGATCGCCGACCCGACCGTGCTGCGGGGCAAGCGGTTCGGCAACGCGGTGCTCGTCGCCTCC
>Ga0307515_10002391_pt1 | contig 40935 bp, 48 predicted proteins | sample 17_EM_MG_FD_194513 | JGI IMG/M metagenome (GOLD analysis project Ga0307515, IMG submission 194513) | Populus trichocarpa ectomycorrhiza microbial communities from riparian zone in the Pacific Northwest, United States - 17_EM | ecosystem: Host-associated > Plants > Roots > Unclassified | place... | reverse complement strand
CTTCGGCTGGAGTATTATGGTCGAAAGGCTATGGCCGGTCCCATGCGAACGAAACAGGAATCACTGCTCCTCCTGATCTCGACACGAGTTACAGGATTGCGAGCATTTCGAAGATGTTTGCTACACTTGAAACGCTGATATTACGTGAGCGAGGTGCCTTGAATTTGTACGTGGGCCTCATGTTTCATGTCCCGAGACTCATCGGTGCTGCAGGGATGACCCAGTCATTAAATTCCTGCCCAACTTCACTCATAGAACCATCGGGTGGAAGGAATACCTAAATGGGGCTAGCCAGCGGGCGCTTGAAAACAACGCCTCCATCACCCTTCGGCAACTGGCCTCGCATATGTCCGGCATTGGACGAAACTATCCACCATTCGACTTGCCCCGTTGGCCCTATCTTACCACTCTCGACGATGGCTCCCTTCAGGACCATTTGATGACAAATAGCAATTCACCTTGGGCCGATCCTGAAGAAATGAAACAAGCCATTGCTCGGTATCCGCTAATTGTACCTTCCTACTCCTACCCTATTTATTCTAATACCGGCTTTGCGGTGCTGGGCTGGTGTAATGTCGCCGCTGCGAAACAATTGGACAAGACATCTCCTAATACATATGCAGGGTTGCTGCAACGAGACATCTTCACCCCTCTCCGCATGGATGGGAGCTCTTTCCTGGCTTCTGATCTTCCTGGCGACCATCTGGCCTTCCCTAGCATTGGGGATGAGGTAGTATGTGCTCTATTCCTTCTCTATCTACTCAAGCGCATTCTAATTATCATTGGTAGGACTGGGACTTTGGAGAAGGTATGAACTCTGCCGGTGGGCAGTTTTCGTCCGCTCGAGACTTGGCCAAGGTAATGCAGATGTTTCTTGATCCTAGCAGAGAGAATAGCCTCGTATCCCCACTCGTGATGCGAGAGTGGCTGAGATCTATGCACGCTTGGTCGGACGAAATCAACGAAGTTGGAATGCCCTGGGAGATCATCAAATTACCCGATTCATACGGTCGCCCCCAACGGTGGTATGAGAAATGTTCGTCTCATTTACAAATGTTGCTGGTTGGTCGGTCTGATCAACATGCTCAGCTGGCGTACTACCCATGTCTCATTCCCTATTCTCATTCAATCCCACATCCTCATTTGGGGTCATCGCTCTCCACAATGGAGTATATGGCGACATGCAATACTTTGTCAAAAAGACAATCGATGTGTTCTGGCCTGTGTTTGAAAAGATACTAGAAGATCAAACGCGGCGGCTGTACGGTGGTACATGGGTCTCAAAGGACAGTGAGGTTATACTGACCGTCTCTGATGGGTCATTGTGGGTCAAGAAGATGATAGTCAAGGGCAAGAATGTCCTTAGCGCGTTCTGGGGTACTGACCCACCTACGCTTTGGTCAACAGAACGTGAAGACGAATTCAGGTATAGAACTCTTGCTATTTTGATCAGGTCTGCTCAATGAGGCTCCGATGTCCCAGAATTGCCTTTGGTCTACCAGGCACCAATGTTCTACCAATGATGGGCTGCACGCCCTATTGGCTCACCATCGGTGAGTCGAGTACCTCGAATCGTGCATCGTGTGGACACTTAATGCGACGCTGTAGACGGTTTCTACTCCCATGGTGCTCCTTACGACGTTCTCTATTTTGAAGGATCAGGTGCGGACCGCGTTATGCATTACCCATCGATGGAGGCCACACTGCGTCGTCCCTAACAGCCAAGTGGTTCCCTTTACTAATCTATGATATTGATATCGCTTGTGGCTCTTTCTCTTTCTGTACAGTACGTGACAATGTTGAGGTTGCTCGTGGCCAAACACCACGTGCACCAATGAAATGTTAATTATAAGACAAACCATCCAGTACCAAAGATCGAAGTAATGTAGGAACGGCATGTGCCGAGATGGGTCACATCACCAGCCGAAATGGACCATAAGGATGGGTTGAAACCTAAAAGTTCGGTCTGGTGTTTAAATTATCTGTAGATAGAGCCATTATATAATATACTGCGTTATATCGACAAGCTGAGGACAGTGCAAGGCAGGTCTGGAAAGAGTACGGTCCAAATTGGCTACTCCCATCCTCGAGCCAACCTGCAAATTTCGACCAGAGGCACCCGGCAGACAAGTAACGTGAATTGTTCTCTGAGCCCGAGGTATTAATGATCTAACGGAGCCGCAGGTTATGGTCAATGGCATCTCGAATAATTATGTTTGCACGACGTTTACAACAGTCAACGGTACTCAAACGAGCCTATAACGTAGCTTCGCATCCTAGTCCGAGTAAATCCCTCGAACTGGCCATGCGAGACCTTATGGTGCACAATGTGCAAAACGTGGCAATCATCACAACTCGAATAGAAGAGGAGGCATACGAGCACGGGGGTTCGACTCCTCCTCGTTACCACGGAGCGACCATCTCTTCCTTTTCTTCCGTCGCAATGCATCCTTACCCCACCATTGCGTTTTCTCTCCGCCTCCCTTCGCGGCTTGCTGTCGCTCTGCGGTTATCAAAAAATCGACACTCCTACCCTATCATCCCCCATATGACAGTAAATTTCTTATCGTCATTGCAGGCCGACATTGCACGCAGGTTTTCACGCCCAGACCTCTTCCCTGCTCCGTTTTCCGATGCACAATTCTCGTTGACTAAGGAGGGCCAACCAATTCTGCATAATTCTGTGGGGACCATCTCTTGTGTGGTGCTCAGATCGTTTCGCCTCGACTTTCATGAGCCGAAGGGATTTGAAGAGGGCACGTCGGAGATGTTTATTGCAAGGGTGGTGCGAATCGAACAGAACAGAGGCCCAGAAAGTACGGGAGGAGATTTGAATAGTCCTCTGGTTTATTATCGACGGCTTTTCGGAACGGTGGATATCGGGAGCCTTTCCAAAGGAAAGCTATAGGGAAATATGGTGAGACAGGATACCGTGAGTGGGTTAGATGCTTTAGTTCACGCCCGGTTCATGTTCCGGTCCCTGGACAACTAGCGCTCTGCGTGGAGGAGCCACTTGACGCCAAGCGGGACCTTTAATAAATGCAGAACATACACGCAGCATCCCAGATCTGTCTCGAGACCATTCTAGAGCTTGGTCCCCTTGTAATCTTTATGTGACTTCTTCTCGGGCCTTCTTTGCTCGCTCTCCCACCTTATCTTATAGACGGCTATCCTACCCTTGTGTCCTCAACGCAATTTCAGGCCACATGAGAGCTACTGCCTCATTTCTCTATGAGCGGCCTATGCGCTCAATTCCATGTTACAAGATCTTGTTGACGCCGATAAGTGGCGTGGGATGGACGTATTGATCTTTACCACCTACTCAGATGTATAATTTCTTCTTTGAACTGCACCCGTCACGCGTGGGCCCGGATTGTAACTCCGCTCGGAACGCGTCTTCCAAATTTGATCTCGCCTCACCCGCGGAAAATGAGCAACTCTCAACAAACGGCCGCACACGACGAAGAACAATACCTGTCCCTCATTCGTACAATCATAGAGACTGGTGCGACACGCCCCGACCGAACTGGAACGGGTACTTTATCCCTCTTCGCACCTCCGTCGTTGCGATTCAACCTCACGGGTAACACTCTCCCTCTCCTCACAACAAAGCGCGTCTTTCTTCGAGGAATAGTCGAAGAGCTGATCTGGTTCATTCGCGGGTCGACTGATTCAAAATTGCTCTCTGAGCGTGGGGTCAAGATATGGGATGGAAACGGATCAAAGGATTTCCTCGAGAAACGTGGGCTTGGGCATAGAAGGGAGGGAGATCTGGGCCCTGTCTATGGATTCCAATGGAGGCATTTCGGTGCCCGATATGTCGACTGCGAGAAGGATTACACGGGCGAGGGAGTAGATCAACTGAAAGAGGTTATAAGAAAAATTAAGGAAGATCCAACTGATCGGAGGATCATCATGAGCGCCTGGAATCCTGCTGGTAAGTATCCTCAGCCGATCGTGACCTCACCTGGTACCTACTTGGTCCGGAATACCAAATTCTAAATGAATAACTCATATCTGTCTATGCTTACGGATTGTTGGACTTTCCTGGTGGAGTAAATATTCTAACGTTGTCTTCATAGACCTCTCTATCATGGCACTTCCTCCTTGCCACATGTTCTGTCAATTCTACGTCCATCTACCAGGCTCAAACATTGCCCCTGGGAACAAACCCCGACTATCGTGCATTATGTATCAACGCTCAGCAGATATGGGGCTCGGCATCCCTTTTAACATCGCTTCTTATGCACTCCTTACACATATAATAGCCCAGGTCACCGATACAGAAGCATATGAGCTTGTTATACAGCTCGGAGATGCCCATGTCTACCGAGACCATGTCGACGCGTTGAAGACGCAGCTGGAGCGTACCCCTCGGGCATTTCCTATGCTCAGGTTTGCTCGTGACGTGAAGGACATTGACGATGTGCAGGTCGAGGATATCGTCGTGGAAGGTTATAACCCATATCCGACTATTGCAATGAAGATGAGTGTGTAGAAGCGTTGCAACTCGAGCGTATTTGCGTGTATTACATCTAGAGTAATTCCAAACTTGTTTACGATACGCATTTTTCCATTGAGGCCCGTGCGACGCTGCCGCCTGACAGATGTAGCAACAAAGTAACAATTCTTCCCCGCCACGACACCAGCCAAACCTGCAGAGCAGCGAACATGGCGAGCAGGCTCGTTAAGCCGATCGATACAGAGCCCTAATTCTATGCATTACAGGGAGACGCTTCAAAACCCATCACGTTCTGCGAGCATCTCCAGCTATCCTCCATTGGGGTCCAGCCAGCCTCGATTTCCTTCCAAGTTCGTTTCCATCGTAATCATTGTGTTCATCTCTGACTGCTATGGTGTAGACGCTGACGCTCGAGAGCGACCACTTCATTTGCGTGCGAGAGAAGATTGGCGAACAGAACCAGGTCATCATCGTTGACCTTGCAGACGCAAACAATGTGATACGGCGTCCTATTACTGCAGACTCGGCTATCATGCATCCTCACCAGAAAATTATTGCCCTCAAGGGTACGTGGACACTTACGACTCCAATAGAGAAGGCTCACAAGTACCCGAGCAGCTGGGCGCCAGCTGCAAATATTTAACCTTGACACTAAGAGTAAGGTCAAATCACACATGAACGCTGAGGACATCATATTCTGGAAATGGGCGAATGACAACATCGTCGGACTCGTCAGCGAGACATCCGTCTACCACTGGTCAATAGCCGATCCCACATCTCCTCCTCAAAAGGTCTTTGATCGTCACGCTTCTTTGGCCGGTGCGCAAATCATCAACTACCGAATTACATCGGACGAAAAGTGGATGGTCCTTGTCGGCATTTCTGGTAACACAACAAATCCCGCTGCGTTCAAGATCAAGGGTGGTATTCAGCTCTTTTCAAAGGAGCGAGGCGTCAGTCAAATGATCGAGGGTCACGCCGCCGCCTTCGCTGAGCTCCAACTGGAGGGTTCCTCTGCCTCGACCTCTCTCTTTTCTTTCTCCGTTCGGACTGCTGCCGGTGCTAAGGTATTATATTCATGCTGTTAATGTCGGTGGTTCTGTACTCACCGCGTTCCAGTTGCATATTGTAGAAATCGACCATAATCCCCAAAACCCAGCCTTCCCAAAGAAGGCGGTAGACGTCTATTTCCCACCGGAAGCTGTCAACGACTTCCCGGTAGCCATGCAAGTTTCTAAAAAGCATGGTATAGTTTTCCTAGTTACCAAATACGGCTTCATCCATCTCTACGACTTGGAAAGCGGCGCATGTGTCTACATGAACCGTATCTCGGGCGAGACTATCTTTGTGACTGCAGATCACGAAGCCTCAAATGGTATCATCGGCGTCAACAAGCGTGGACAAGTCCTAAGTGTCAGCGTCGACGAAACCACTATTATCCCCTATATCCTCCAAACGCTCAACAACACCGAGCTGGCATATAAGCTTGCTTCAAGGGCGAACCTTCCAGGTGCAGACGAACTCTACGTTCAACGCTACCAACAACTATTCGCAAGCGCTCAGTACGGAGAAGCTGCCAAGGTTGCTGCGAGCTCGCCGAGAGTATGTATCATATCGTACTAGTCGTGTTTGAGGTATTGATGTTATGATAGGGAATGCTTCGGACAGTGAACACCATTGAACAATTCAAGCAAGCACCCGCGGCGCCTGGCGGCTTATCGCCAATCCTGCAGTATTTCGGTGTTCTACTCGAAAGAGGTGGACTTAACAAGCACGAATCGCTCGAATTAGCTCGTCCCGTCCTCGCTCAAGGCCGCAAACAACTGTTGGAAAAGTGGCTCAAGGAGAACAAGGTAGGTCCTTGCCTAGCCACGTTTTTTTTTATCTAACGTAGTTTTCAGCTTGAATGCAGTGAAGAACTTGGCGATATCGTCCGTATTCATGACATGAACCTCGCACTCAGCGTCTACCTTCGAGCCAACATCCCTGGCAAAGTCATCGCCTGCTTTGCCGAGACTGGCCAGACGGAGAAGATCCTCCTGTACTCGAAGAAAGTCGGCTACACTCCCGACTACGCTACCTTGTTACAGCACTTAATGCGCACAAACGCAGAGAAGGGCGCCGAGTTTGCCGGCCAGCTCGTCAATGACGAATCCGGCCCGCTTGTCGATATTGAACGAGTGGTCGATATCTTCATGAGCCAGAATATGATCGCACCAGCAACCAGCTTCCTGCTCGATGCTCTCAAAGATAACAAGCCGGAGCAAGGACATCTACAGACCCGCCTGTTGGAGATGAACTTGATGAACGCTCCCCAGGTTGCTGATGCTATCCTTGGCAACGAAATGTTCAGCTACTATGACCGCCCAAGGATCGCCAATCTGTGTGAGAAGGCGAACCTGTTGCAACGAGTAAGAATTTGTTTTATACTTGTCAACCATATCGTCTGATGGTCATGGTAGGCGCTGGAGCACTACGAGGACCTGGCCGATATCAAACGCGTCATTGTGCACACCAACTTGCTCAATGCGGAGTGGCTCGTCAACTTCTTCAACAAGATGACAACCGATAACTCGATGGCATGCTTAGAGGAGATGTTGCGCGTCAACAAGCAACAGAACCTTGCGGTGGTTGTCCAGGTTGCTACCAAGTACGCGGACGTCCTTGGTCCCACCAAGCTCATTGACATGTTTGAATCTTTTAAGAGTTCTGATGGTGCGTATTTAATACGAGGTACCCACCCCATGTGGATACTGAAATTGGGTGCAGGATTGTACTATTTCCTCGGCCAGATTGTCAACGTCTCCCAAGATCCCGAGGTTCACTTCAAGTACATTCAGGCTGCGACTCGCACCGGAATGATCCGTGAAGTCGAGCGTATTTGCAGGGAGTCGGATCACTACAACCCAGAGAAAGTCAAGAACTTCTTGAAGGAGGCGAATCTCTCAGACCAGCTCCCGCTCATCATCGTCTGTGATCGATTCGACTTTGTGCACGACCTCGTTCTCTACCTCTATCAGAAAGGCCTCATCAATGCCATCGAGATCTATGTTCAGCGCGTCAACTCTGCCCGTGCACCGCAGGTCATTGGCGGTCTACTCGACGTCGACTGTGACGAAGGCACAATCAAAAACATCTTGATGAGCATCACTGGAGCCTTCCCCGTCAATGAGCTCGTCGAGCAGGTCGAGGCTAGGAACAGGTTGAAGCTGGTTTTACCCTGGCTACAAGCCAAGATCAATGCCGGAAGCCAGGACCCTGCCCTCTACAACGCTCTTGCGAAGATTTACATCGAGAGCAACAACAACCCTGAGCAGTTCCTCAAGGAGAACAATGTCTGTGCTCTCTTACAACCCTACCTAACCCTCTACTGACAGTAGGTGCCCACAGCTCTACGAACCACTGATCGTTGGCAAATACTGCGAGAAGCGTGACCCTTACCTTGCATACATCGCCTATGCCAAAGGATTATGTGACGATGAACTCATCTCGATCACAAACGACAATTCGATGTACAAGCAACAGGCTCGTTATTTGGTCAAGCGTCGGCGACCAGACCTTTGGGCTCAAGTTCTCGTGCCGGACAATGTCCACCGTCGTCAATTGATTGATCAGGTAACCCTTAACTTATTATTTACGAACCAGTACTTACGTCGGTTGGTGTAGATCATCGCGACTGCCATGCCTGAGTGTACAGATGCAGACGATGTATCGGTCACCGTCAAGGCGTTCCTGACTGCCGACCTTCCCATTGAACTCATTGAACTCCTGGAAAAGGTTATCCTCGAACCCTCTCCCTTCCGCGAGAACAAGAACCTCCAGAACCTCCTCTTGCTCACTGCGATCCGTTCGGACAAGGGCAAAGTCATCGGTTATATCCAAAAGCTCGCTAACTACGACATCGCGGAAATTGCACGCATTGCCGTCGAGCATGGTTTGTACGAAGAGGCGTTCTCGATTTACAAGAAGTATGAGCAACATGCGCTTGCCATTGATGTGCTCGTCGACAAGATTGTGAGCATCGACCGAGGTTTGGAGTATGCGAACAAAATTGGCAAGCCCGAGGTTTGGAGTCGTTTGGCGAAAGCGCAGCTTGACGGTTTGCGAGTTAAGGACGCCATTGGTAAGACTTCGCTCCACTTGTTTGGGTGCCATAGCTCACCTTGCGTCCGTCAGATTCGTATATCAAGGCAGAGGATCCCTCAAACTTCGTGGAAGTTATCGAGATTGCGAGCCGTGCAGGCAAGCATGACGATCTCGTTCGATACTTGCAAATGGCCAGGCGCTCTCTTCGCGAACCTAAGGTGGACACCGAACTTGCCTATGCATATGCGAAGACGGACCGCCTCCATGATATGGAGGACTTCTTGGCCATGACCAATGTCGCTGACATCCTCGAAGTCGGCGAGAAGTGCTTCAACGACCAACTCTATCAAGCGGCGAAACTTCTCTTCAACAGCATCTCTAACTGGGCCCGACTCGCTACCACTCTTATCTACCTGAGTGAGAATCAAGCCGCTGTGGAGAGTGCCCGAAAGGCTGGCAATACCCAGTAAGAATGCTATGTTTGTGCTCGCCCATAGACTGCTTACCATGGACTACAGGGTGTGGAAGCAGGTGCATGCCGCGTGTTTGGAGAAAGAAGAGTTCCGCCTCGCCCAGATTTGTGGACTCAATATCGTCGTTCACGCCGAGGAACTCGCCAGGGTTATCAAAGATTATGAATGGAAAGGCCATTTTGGGGAAGCAATCGGCCTCTTAGAGGCCGCTCTCAGCCTGGAACGTGCACACATGGGTATCTTTACTGAGCTCTCCATCCTATACAGCAAATATCGCCCCGAAAAGCGTAAGAGAATCACTCCGTTTAATCTGTTGATAAAATCTGACTTTCTTTACAGTCATGGACCACCTCAAGCTCTTTGTCTCCCGAATCAATATCCCCAAGGTCATCAAAGCAACCGAGGCAGCGCATCTGTGGTCCGAGCTCGTCTTCCTCTACGTCAAATACGACGAATTCGATAATGCCGCCCTTGCGATGATGGAAAGATCGCCGAATGCTTGGGAGCACCAACAGTTCAAGGAGATCATCGTCAAGGTCGCGAACGTCGAGATGTAAGAAATAATGAACCTTTCTGTGGACGATCGATTTTAATCCTCCCCTAGATATTACCGTGCATTGACCTTCTATCTCCAAGAACAACCCAAATTGCTCTCCGATTTGTTGACCGTCCTTACCCCCCGCATTGATCATTCTCGAGTTGTCAAGATGTTCAAGCGCAATGACAATATTCCTCTCATTCGCCCCTATCTCATCGCCGTTCAAAACGTGAGTTCAGAACGCCCCCCCCAAGTCCTGTCTCCTAACTTGTATCTAGTTGAACCTTGAAGCTGTCAATGAGGCATACAATAGTCTTCTGGTCGAAAAAGAGGACTACAAAACCCTTCGCGATTCGATCGATAGCTTCGACAACTTCGACACGATCGCTTTGGCCAAGATCCTGGAGTCGCATGAGCTATTAGAGTTCCGCCGGCTTGCTGCTCACCTATATAAGAAGAACAAGAGGTGGGAAGAGTCGATACAACTCTCGAAGCACGACAAGCTATTCAGGGATGCCATCATCACCGCCGCGACGTCTAGTTCCACGGAAGTAGCAGAGGAACTACTTGGTTACTTTGTGGATATTGGCAACAAGGAGTGCTTTGCGGCAACCCTGTTTGTCTGCTTCGACTTGTTGCGACCTGACATTGTTGCGGAGCTGTCATGGCAGCACGGTTTGAACGACTTCTATATGCCGTACAAGATTCAGGTTCAACGATCGACCGCTGATAAGGTACGTCGCATTCCTGGTTGCGTGGATCAGGTGGCTGAGGCGGTGTTTCCAGATTGCTGGTCTGGAAAGGCAGGTGAAAGAGTTGTCGACGAAAACAGTCCAGCGTGAACAAGCAGAGGAAGCGCCTGTGATGAACCCGGGCTTAGGAATGTTGATGATCACCCAAGGGCCAGGGTAAGGGAAATTCCTGTCTTGTTGCTGCTCTGTCTCTGAACTCGAATTCCTAGAACTGGTATGCCTCCTCAACCGTACATGAACGGCAACGTAGTTCCTCCGCAGTTCACCGGCTACCGGAGCTTCTAGATTTTATTATCGTGCTGCCATGCGATCACGTAGACGCGCTTGCAAAGCACTATGATAGCCATGGACCCCTTCTCTCTGCCTTTCCGTACTACTCCGATGCTTTAGTGTCATTTTTTGTGTAAGAGTTATTCGTCTTTCGTCTCGTCTCGAGTAATATATTAGTCCTGCCATTTTTTGCCCAAAGAGGATGAGATGTAGACTTAAGGAGTGTCTCTACCACGAACAGAACGAGAGGTACGCTGTGTTTGGCCTCTATTTGGCTCAATCCAACCTACCAACCTACGGCACCAGTTCCTCTTAAAAATCTGATATGCCGGTTCGTACGAATTTTACCCTGGAAGAGCGACGTGTCAACCGTCTCGAACCTTTGGTCGCAAGCGGTGGTTCCCAAGATTGTCTAAGGACAAGATTGGCCTACCCTGGAATGGCCAGTTTTAGAGAGGACTACAACGCTGACCAGGTTTTGGTTTCTATCAATAGGACCCTTCTACTTTCAAAAAATTCGTCGAGGTTGGCCGTGGTAAGTAGGACTCCCTGTAGAAATGCCATTCAGCCTGAAGCATTTCTATATCTTAGTGGTTCTCCTCAACAAGGGCCCTTCTGCTGGCAAGACTGCTACCATTGTCGAGATAATCGACCACAACCGTGTATGTTTGTCGGGACTTTTGCGCTCGCCTTGCAATCAGTTTGTGACGATCGCGATGCTTTCTTTAGGCCCTCATCGACGGTCCAACGACCGGTGTACCTCGTCAATCCTTCCCCTACCGGCATTTGACGCTCACCTCTCTCGTCGTCCCCGACCTGCCCCGTGCTGCAGGGACCGTGACCGTCAAGAAGTACATCGAGAAGGCCGGCGTCGATGAGAAGTGGGCAAATACTTCATGGGCAAAGAAGCGTGCATTGGTAGAGCGTCGGAAGAAGCTCACCGATTTCGAGCGATTTACTGTCATGTTGGAGAAGAGAAAGCGGAGGGAAACTGTTCGCAAGTCGCTAGCGAAAAAAGCATAAGCGGGCTTGTGGGTTTGTCCACTTAGGAGAAACCTGAACGGATTCCTATGCTCTGTTTCGTGCTGGGTAGCCGGTTGAGAGTCGTTCTGTTCTAGCATCGCGACATTGAATGGGAAACCGTCATGCATATACTATAATCACGTATGCCACGCACATCTACACCTCTACAACTCTTTCGAATTACCATCCAAACATTCAGGAAACCAGGTAATCTCTGGATCTCGTCGATCTTCCTATTGAGAATCTTTCGATTGATGAGGGTACCACTCTGCAAGATACACTCTCAATAACCACAGGACTACGGTCCTGAACAAGTCCCGGCTAACCCGCCACGTTCTTCAGTCACCAAAGCCACGCCTTCACTCTCTTCCCCACTAAACAACCAGGTCCACTTGTTTTACATCTTCTCTGCTTGACAAGAAGGAATGGGTGGTATTGGCCCCACAACAGAAGCCAAGGAGGCCAATTGATGTTTGAGAGCGCAGAGAGGGTCCGTAGCCATTGAACTTTGCACGATCCGATCAGGAACTCTATAGAGAGTTCAGGAAGTGGATTGATCGGTCATTGGCATCAAAATTTTTCCCTGAGGATTCCCCGTTCCACTGTGGCCGGTCAAGTATTCAGAGCAAGGATCCTAGTGCTATGTATTGTATGTATGTAGCTAATGACAGAGTCAGGAATGCATCAGGCAGCTCGATCTCCCCAGCGAACTCCATCTCCTCCTTGGATGGAGGGCCATGAACCGCTTACTACTGGACACCACCTTAGCGACCTTATTGACACCCATAGGGGTCGTAGATGGGCGGAAGTCGACTCTGTTGCTGGAGCTGGGTCATGGTGCACAGCCGGAATAGTGCCCCCATTGCCATTTAATAATAATTACGACCACCACGGTACTTCCCGTACCATGTGGGCCTATAGTGATCTAACACATATTAAATACCACCCGTGATAGTGAGGCTGTTGTTGCATGACTCACATGTTGACGTATCACGAATGCCGCTGATTCCGACCGCACCACTCATATTAAGGTAGCCTTCGTGCATCGTACTTCCGCTGCCCGCAGAGGCTGCGTTGGTCTCTGGACCGAGCCATGGCGCACGACAGTAGACACAAGTCACAGGTGTCTTCTTTGCCCCTTCATACGAGGGTGAGTAGGAAGAACGAATATCAAGAGACACATAAACGTACATTGCTGGAAACACTCCTTGTGAAGGCCGTTGCAGCATGCGTCACAAAAAACGATGAGGGAGAGATCCTCTTTGTTCCTGCCAGACATCGTTTCATAGCAGATTGGACAATCTTCGCCGTCAACTTGACGCTTTTCCTTTGGCTGGGGCCGTTGTGCACTGTCGACCGTCTTGCCAGTGGCATTTTCATAAGCAGAGATTATGCGACTGTCAGCAAATGAATTGGGAGCAGCACGCGCATTTGCAAAGATTTCTGCGAGTTCCGTTTGTAGCAGTGCCCTAGGAACAAAAAGTTAAGCCCGCGACTGGATATGGAGATGAAATGCGGACTTCTGGAAGTAGTAGGTGGATGCTTGACTGACGCCAAGGACCTAGCAGACGGCATTTAGTCAAGAGAAGGCTGGCAAGTTTGTTGCATACCTTCAGAAAGACGAATAACTGCGAAGGACGTTTCAATTGGGGTGTTTCAATTGACTTGGACAGGAAGGGAGAAACCACTTACAATGTGTTTACAATGATTCCCTTTGAGGGCATCGGGACCTGAGCATAGGAATAAGAGATACAAGAAATCCAAATCACTGATAGAAAACTTACAATCACAAGAGGGAAGAGTATCGATACGAACAGAGTACACATTCCCGGTGCTACCAAGGACCTTGAAGGTTTCGTGGAGCTCATTTGGGTTTCTTTCGCGTTCGATCATAAAAAATCTGGTCGTCTTGAATAAGGTTTTACCGTACCGGAGAGCGACCGTACCTTTGGCTCATTACACGTCCTACACGCTCTTGAATGTTCTTAGGACACGTAGTCCTAATGCGTGCGGCTCGCTTTTCGGGAATAGCTTTCTTAGTCTTGGTCTCAGTCACCTTCTGAGGAGCTACTTTGCGAGCGCGCTTGAGAGTAGGAGCGGAATTTGCACTCGCACTTGACCCCCCTACACGTCCAGGATCGTCTTCGAGTACCGCTGCCTTGCGTTTGTGACCCATGTTGCAGTTGGGTTCAACAAACCAACTAGTGGCAGCCACTTGCCACCCCTACCGCACATCCTCAAAACTTCCGCTCGAAACACATTATGTTACCATCGGATCAGAAGAAAAGGATGTGGAGATTGGAACCCGACAAGCGGCCTGCAGCACGACAAAGAGCCGTCGCCACGGAGGACATCCGCGCTGGAGCCATGATCACTAGAGTTACCCCTCTTTGCACATCACTCCTACCTGCGTGGAGAGGAAAGCGTTGCGATATGTGCATGTCCACTCCGGCCGGTGAACACAGTAGAGGTTTGTCCGCGTGCTCGCGCTGCAAAGCGGCATGGTACTGCAACGCAGAATGTAAGGCATACACAATAGTCTCCAGTACTACTGGTTCAACCACTTGCAGGCCAGTTGCTTGATTGGAGGGCGAGTCATAAGAGATTATGTGCACATCTCGCTGGTGGATTCAGGACGAGTACGCCATACACCAGGCTTCCTGCGGATGAACAAGCCGATTGCGAGTTACTGCTCAAGTTAGCCGTGGGTTGGTTGTCCACCCCAGACGCCCGTCAAGTCGCCCTTCCGGAGGATGGCAGCCTGGGAGAAAACCAACTGGCTTCCAACCCACTTGCATGCTTCATCGACCTGATCCCGCATCCTCATTCCAGACCACTACCACCTCTTCCTCCGAAGTTGGAGATCTCCGCTGTGAACGTTCCGTCTTCAACGCTCTTTAAACAAGCAAATGAAAGTGAAGAATCGGTACTTCTTGCGGCTTGGAAACGCTTTGGTCCCAATAACTTCGTGTTGCATTCATTTGCAGCACTGAATGGTGGCGTTGCAGAGGCGGCATACGCACATGGAATTTTCCCACTTGCTAGTCGCCTTTTTAATCACTCATGTTATCCTACGGCATGGTCAGCATTTGTGGTGCGTAACAATAGGCTCTGTATGGAGGTTCGAGCGTTGGTCGACATACCTCAAGGCGAAGAGGTGGGTTCGCGATAAGAGCCGACTTGTGAGCTGACCTCACCTCCAGATAACCATTCCATATCTTGATCCAGCACTGCAGTACGCTGATCGACAAGAACGCCTGAGTGGATCGTATTCTTTTTATTGTGCCTGCCCCCGGTGTGCAGCTGAAGCGCACGCAGAGAAGGCTACACTATTGAAATATCCGCTTGCTTCCCTTGATGGGACTATAGAATCGGCCCTGTTTGGATATGTGTACCCAGATGGTGTCATATCCCGGCCGATCCAAATTGACGCCGCAACGATTACAACACTACCAGTTCATTTCCAGTTATGCAAGCATGGTGACTATATCTCCAAACTTGTTAAAAGATTTGAAGATGCGTCCCATGATGGTCCCGCTAGTACCGCTTTAGAAACGGGTCGAGGGATTCTTGCCATCTATACTCTCATTTACCCATTTAGTTATCCTCTTACTGGTAGGGTTTTGGGTCTTACGGGGATCTTCGCTTACGAAGCGGTCACAGCCTATGCAGTATTGGAACTCGCTAAAGCATGCTGGAATGCAGAGATTAAAGATGATATAGCCCCTGATAGACCCTGGCTGGAATTGGCTTCGGAGCTTCTGGAGGTGGCTGAGCGGATGTTTATGGTCCTGGGGCCAGAGGATGGCGCACAGACGCGTTCATCTGCGTTGGAAACGGTGGATCATCTAAAAGGTTTAATTACACTTGAGTGGATTCATTGACAGTCAGTGTGCGGGTCCTGTCAAACTGTGAATATTACCCTTGGACTCTCCATCTATAATCAATTACGAAGGCGCTTCACCGTCGCCACTAAGATGGATAAGACTGCTCCTCAGCTACCCGTCGAGGAGGTATGGGTCAGTCTCATCTCATCGAGCGCTCGGTGTCGTACGGTGTCGTAATTCTAACATTTTCAACAAGGTGATGCCTGTCATCCATCTCTGGCGCAAGCTCCAAATGCTCGCAAAGTATCCACAGAACACACTAGTGGCGGAGATTCAAAGACTGGCCCTTTTTGCGCCTGAGTCATTGAAAAAAGAGCTTGAACCGAACCCTCATCCCCTTATCAATCGACTCCCTGACGATATTCTAAGTGATATCTTCCTCGTCCTCCTCGACGTGCATGGAGACAACGGCTACTTTGAAAAGCCCGAGGGCTATCAGGGGCTCATCTCTCTCGTATGCCATCGGTGGAAGGTCGTTATAGAGAGCACTCCTCTTGCGTGGGCCGCCATTACTGTATCAGACCGCCAACCATTCCCAATTACGAAGCGGTTCCTGAGGCTCTCGGGAAATCGTCTCATCAATATCACCGTTCCTTGGACAATCTCTCCACTGGAACACGAGCATGCTACCCTTGTTGCCTACGACGTCAACGAGATAAGCTGCCTATTCGGCCTCCTCTGGCCAGAAGCCCATAGATGGCGGAATCTTTTCGTTGATGTCAAAAGCTACTCGCTCATACTTTATGTCGTTCAAGGACTTCAATCGGTTGCGGCTCCAAACCTCAGGATACTTTGGCTTAGCAGCAATAACGACGACGAAGCAGAGGGTTTGACTCTTCCAGTGAAATACAAATTTTTCCAATCTCCTCCTGGTGCTCCCCTGCTTCGTGATGTCACTTTGTGGGGAGTTCACATCGACTGGTCCTCACCCTTTCTCTCTTCCCACCTACGAAAGCTCACTCTGCGATATCATGACATCAACGTTCGGCCCGAGCCTCGAAGGTTCTTCGAAATACTCTCCTCCTGCAGTGAAACTCTCCAAGTATTAGCCCTAGAAAGGTCGGGTCCAATCCTCGATGATGTGGATGTGCATCTGGGTGTGTCGTCGAAAATTGAGCTTCCGAATCTCCGTGTACTCAAGATGGCCTTCCTCTCTGTGGCGACTGCCCGGAGAATGTTTGGAATAATTGTTGCGAGGGATGTGAAGAAATTGACGTTCAACTTCGGCAACCGGCGCCTCAGCGTACATGAATGGAACGAATTTATCAAGGAAATATGTACAGGGGGTATCTCTTCAAAGGAGCAAATGTTTCCAGCGCTTACTTCGCTGTACCTGCTTTCCTTCCCTGCTCAAACAAACCACTTGGGAGCCTTGCTTTTCTACCACCCCCGAATCACCTCTCTCACGATTAATTTCGACGCTATAGATAGCCACTTGCTAGATACGCTTGGATCCCCGATTCCCAAGATTGGAGTACCATATTGGGCGACCACTCTCCTGCAATGCATACACAAGTTGAGGACCGGGGATCAAACGGCGGATGAAAACGTCAGGCACAAAGAGTGGTTGTGCCCAGAACTACGAAATCTCAAGGTGAATGGCGTCGGTGGCGGACAATTGCGACTGCTAGTGGCTAGAAGGAAGGAAGGGGGTGTACCTCTGAAAGAGGTCTCGTATCCAGATACCTGCGGTCTAGGGACATCGTACCGAGTTTGGTTGAAGGCCAACCTTAAGGTCCTCAGGGAGTTCAAATACATCAGGGGTGATGACGGTGGTGACGACGGTAATTACGGTGATGACGATAAGGCGGACAAAGACGACTGAATTCAATCTGATTACGTATTCCTACCACCACGAGTCACTGTACTGTGGCGGCCAGCTCCGCGCTGGCGATTTACATGCATGGTTAACACGCGGTCTTTTAGGTGATATCGAGATCAGTTGGGGTGGCTATTGTCGAGTTGTCGAGAGCACGATATTGTCGTAAATTGGCAACTCTGGATGTCTCAGGGTTCGAGCTCCGGTGCCTGGTTACCAGATGGACGGTTATATAAGAGCCTCAGGATCTTGTCAAGATATCCTTACGTGTTTGTAGCGGGCCCCAACAAACACGATTATTTGTGTCCGAGTTCACGACCTAGTGGAAATTCTAACACGCGACCTCCTCGATACCCTTATTCTACGGACTATAGAGCTTGAAGATCATCTATCGAGACCTCAAACACCTCCTACTTCGTGGTCTCCTATGCTCGATTTGCGCCTGAACCGCCTTCCTTGACCTCGCTCAACAACGAGAGCACTACCGCTCCGATTGGCACCGCTACAACATCAAAGCTAAGCTCTCTGGAAAGAAAACGGTAGCAGAGGGCGAGTTTTCCAACTTGGTCGAAGGTGAGTGAGGCAACATCGTCGAACTGTGTGATTCGCTCTAGGACCCTCCGACTCACTCTCAGGATCTGAATCAACTTCCGAAGGAGAGGGTGATTCGGATACTGATCGCGTGGGACAGCTGCTCGCGCGTTCCAAAATTACCAAGTCAAGTTGGCCTTCGACTCCCACTCCAATAACAATCCCACAAACTGCTCTAGCCTGTTTCCATTCTGCACCTTCAACGCAGTTGCGTGTCTACAACGCTGTGTTTCCTCAAAAGATGGAGCAGGAGGAATACGTCTCGGAACTGAAATTAATGCAGGAGCCGAGACTAGAAGGGCGCTTGTGGACCATGATCATGATTGCTGGTGGCCATTTCGCTGCCATCGTTGTCCGCGTACAAAATCCTATTGAAGAGGAACCCACGGCCTCACTCAGAAAGGGAAAGCAACGGAAGCCAAAGCAAGACTACGAGATTCTTTTGCATAAAACATTTCACCGTTACACCAGTATGTTTGCCCCTCTGTGATTAACTTGCGTGCCCTTAAATTTTCCTTCCAGCACGGCGGAAACAGGCCGGTTCCCAGTCTGTCAACGACAATGCCAAAGGGCCGGCCAAGAGTGCCGGCGCCATGCTTCGAAGATATGGGGAGCAAGCTCTCCGTGATGATGTGCGAAATCTGATTTCTTCGTCGGAATGGGCCACTGCTATTGCTGCGAGCGAGCGCATTTGGATTCGCGCATCGATATCCAATAAACGCATCTTCTACGACTACGATGGCGCGGCATTCGCCAAAAACGACCCTCGTTTACGGACCTTTCCGTTCCCGACTCGTCGACCTACTCAAAGCGAACTGATCAGATGTCTTGGCGAGCTCACACGGGTCAAGGTTTCTCGTTTTATCATACCTATAGAGATCACGACGCTGGGTCATCTAATGGCGGTGAGGACTTCGGAAACAACGATATCTTCGCACAGGCTTCGAGCGACGAAGATTATTACGGTATTCCCGCAAAGAAGTTGAAAGCCGCAAATGGAAAGAGCATCAATGTCATCCATGCAGCCAAGAAGATAGGAAAGCTCGAGATCGACGGCGGTCCGGACGAATATGATGACGAGTTTGGTGCCTTCCCAGAGAATGAGATGGACCTCGACGGGTCACCTATTAAGAAGAAGGAACCCAGGGTCAAGAAAGAGCTTGTGATCAAGCAAGGGCCTACGCCTATCACAATCCCCCCTCCAGAGCCCTCCACTTCCCATCCGAAGGTCCAGAAGGAAGAACCGCCTTCCTGGCTTATTGTGCACGCAGATCTCACCAGTGCACCTGAGGGAAATGTCGGAGGATCGACCTCCAACCTCCCTTCATCAAAAGTTCAGGCATTGGAGGATTGCACCTTCGTTTCCTCTGGTTCGACTACCAGGAAGAAAGTGGTGTAGTGTCCCTTATAGGAAAGGTACTTGATAAGTTGACGAGGCGATATGTCAGCGCTTCTGTCTCCATTTAGGGCCTACAACGCAATCTATTTGTGCTTCCTCACCCGCGGCAGATGGACGGAGAGTACGAGACAGATATTACACCCAGTCAGATGGACGTCTTCAAAGACGTCGATGCTGTGAGGGAGCAATGGAACATCAAAAAATGGAAGGCCAAATGGGTGAGGCCGAGTTACGCGTCTGGCGAACCAGATGTTCCGACTGAAGAGACGGAGTGGCTAAAAGTCGTCTATGGGTCTGATGGTAGGCATTTGCGTCAGTTTTCGTATCCTTTGTGAAGTGCTGACAGGCGCACAGAACCATCTATCAATGTTGTCCGTCGACCATCTCTGTGCACCTATCTCTGGGACAGATAGGGCGGCGCGATTGGCAGAGTACCTTGGTATGTGATTCACATAGCGTCGTCTGTATTCCAATTTTGAGCGCTTTCTAGGACTTGACCCGTCACGCTTCCGAACCCCTACTCAACGACAGCCGAAGAGCGGGATTTCGCACCACTCGGATCTCAAATGTCAGACGAGATCTGCTTCCAAGATTGTGAGAAGTTCATGGTCTCTTGTCGGAATTGCCATGCTGCACCTTTGGAATTCGCGCCAGCTGGTGAATCGACGGTTGGTTTGAATGTGCCTCCTGGCTGTTGCGGAATCTTCTGATTACCAATCTAGAATGTCTTCCTGACCCCAATGGGTCTGGCTTGCCCTTCTTGCAAGGCACCTTTGGGTGAAGGCAGCTTGCACGTCCAGCTGGAAGTACAAGTCCGCAAACACATAGCTCGATATTATGAGGGGTGGCTCGTATGTGAAGACTGGGTCTGCGGCTACCGCACTCGTATGATGTGTGTTTATGGACGAAAGTGTCTACGACCAGAATGCCGAGGAGCAATGTCGTATGAGGTAAATGTATCGTCCTTCATCCCCAGGATGTTTCTAACCCGTCTCTGGAGTACGACGATTTACAAATGTACAACCAGCTCCTGTATTTCGCATCCTTGTTCAACACCGAGAAAGCACAGGCGGCCGCCAAGGGAACACCGAGAGAAGGTGCGCAACTCATAGACGAAGCATGTCCTAGTGAATCACCACAACTCCAGAGGCTGTCTCTGCCTTGCTCCAACTTCACTCTGAGTTCCTGGCAAATATGACTAGGTTGGTGGACAAGTACCTCGTTCAGTGTGGGCATCGCTGGGTCGACCTCAAGAGTCTATTTTCATTTACAAACGACTAGAACCTGGTCGGGTCTTATCATTGTACATGTATCTTGAATTGTCCCGCATTCTTGTTCGATTGAACTACATTATTGATACATTGGATGCGTTGACATACTTATAAGAAGTACAACGATAACCTAAAGAGTCCGTGTGTATAATCAATCTACGGTGCGTTGGTGAGGTTATACGTTTCTTGGGGAAAATCGGGCATTGTGCTGCTGCTCCAGGCCCGAGTGTTACAAGAATCGCGGCAGAAGGTGCCATTGTGGTTGGTAAGCTCTGGGAGACCAGCCCACGGGTCGGACGGCGCGAAGGGAGGATATAGGTGTGCAGCCGGTAAAGGACGTCCCGGAGATCCTAAATATATGTTAGTTCTAGGACCAGGTATGGGGCGATCAAACTTACGGAACCTGTTTGTCGTTCGAAGTGGAGATATGCCCGAAAGGAGTATCCAAGGGGCCAGCCTCATTCGGGGCCCCTATGAAAGAATCAGTAGTGGTAGATACCCGAGGGTAAACTTGCGTTATGGTAGTTGAGTCCTTTCGCGGTGCTAGCATCATCGGAGTCGTTGGAGTTATCATAGTCACCGCGATACTGGTAATCATGTGAATCTAGCGTTTTCGTGCCAAGGAGCCCGCAAAGGAACTGGTTGGCAATCTTGAGAGCACCACAAGCGTGTTGCGGGTCGAATAACTCGGGCGCAACAACCATGGCAACAGGGAAGTTGCAGCGGAGCTGGTAGTCGGACCATTCACGACCGATGCCAGAGGCATAAACGTCCTTGTAGATGCCGCGACGATTCACAATGGACGGGTTCACATTGTACGTGGCGTCGGCGGGGTCTGTCGGACAGATCCGTTTCAAAGGGCAAGGAATAGTATTACCAAGGGGAACGTGATAGTATGGCTCAAAAGACGCCTGGATCAAATCGCTCCACTCCTTTTACATGATCGGGCGCTTGGTACCGTCGACTGCGGGCGGTGTTTGGCAATCCCTACACGGAGGCGGCCTACTGGTTGCCTCGACGCGGTTGAATGGGAACTTCCCAGTAGAAGAAAAATCGTCGAGCCATCACAAACAGCTCTTCAAAAGCCCGGTGATCTCAACTGGGGCGTCATCACGAGGAGTTCCCGGAACGCCTTTACAGCCTTATCCAAGTGACACAGTTATACTGGTTCCCACCAAAAATGAAGCCAGTGCTCCATTCAACGTGGATTTCGATATTGAAGCCTTGATCCTTCATCTCATGTCAAGGTCGGGGGCCTGCATTGTGTTCGTGGAAAGAGATGCCGTTGGCGTGGCGCTACTCTGTGAGCGCGCTTGAGAGTAGAAGCGGAACTTGCGCTCGCATTTGACCCTCCTACACGTTCAGGGTCATCTTCGAGTACCGCTGCCTTGCGGTTGTGACAAACCAACCACTATCAGCCACTTGCCACCCTTGTCGCACATCCTCAAAACTTCCGCTCGAATTACATTATGTTACCGTCGGGTCAGAAGAAAAGGGTGTGGTGATTAGAACCCGACAAGCGGCCTGCAGCGCGACAAAGAGCCGTCGCCATGCCACCGGGGACATCCGCACTGGAGCCATGACCACTAGAGTTAGCCCTCTTTGCACATCGCTACTACCTGCATGGAGAGGAAAACGTTGCGATATGTGCATGTCCACTCCCGCTCCTGAACACAGCAGAGGATTATCCGCGTGCTCGCGCTGCAAATCAGCATGGTACTGCAACGCAGAATGTAAGGCATGTACAATAGTCTCCAGTACTACTGGTTCAACCACTTGCGGGCCAGTTGCTTGATTGGAGGGCGAGCCATAAGAGATTACGTGCACATCTCGCTGGTGGATTCAGGACGGACGAGTGCGCCATACACTGGGCTTCCTGCGGACGAACAAGCCGATTGCGAGTTACTGCTCAAGTTAGCCGTGGGTTGGTTGTCCACCCCAGACGTCTGTCAAGTCGCCCTTCCGGAGGATGGGAGGTTACGACCTCATCCCCCATCCTCATTCCCATTCCAGACCACTACCACCTCTTCCTCCGAAGTCGGATATCTCCGCTGTGAACGTTCCGTCTTTAACGCTCTACAAACAAGTAAATGAAAGTGAAGAATCGGTACTTCTTGCGGCTTGGAAACGCTTCGGTCTCAATAACTTCGTGTTGCATTCATTCGCAGCACTGAATGGTGGTGTTGCAGAGGCGGCATACGCACATGGGATCTTCCCACTCGCTAGTCGCCTTTTTAATCACTCTTGTTATCGATGGCTTTGTGGTGCGTAACAAGAGGCTCTGTATAGAGGTTCGAGCATCGGTCGATCTACCTCAAGGCGAAGAGGTGTGTTTCGCGATGGGAGCCGACTTATGAACTGACGATAACCATCCCATATCTTGGTCCAATTCTTTTTATTGTGCCTGCCCCCGGTGTGTAGCTGAAGCGTACACGGAGGACGCTACACTATTGGAATATCCGCTTGATTCCCTTGATGGGACTATAGTTTGAATTTGTGTACCCAGGTGGTGTCATATCCCGGCCGATTCAAATTGACGCCATAACGATTACAACACTACCAGTTCATCTCCAGTTATGCAAGCATGGTGACTATATCTCCAAACTTGTCAAAAGATTTGAAGATGCGTCCCATGGATGGTCCCGCTAGTACCGCTTTAGAAACGGGTCGAGGTATTTTTGCCATATATACTCTAATTTACCCACTTATTTGTCCTCTTATTAGTAGGGGTTTCTGCCTTACGGGGATGTTCGCTTACGATCGCAGCCTATGCAGTATTGGAACTCGCTAAAGCATGCTGGAATGCAGAGATTAAAGGTGATACAGCCCCTGATAGACCCTGGATGGGATTGGCTTCGGAGCTTTTGGAGGTGGCTGAGCGGATGTTTGTAGTCCTGGCCCAGAGGATGGCGCACAGACACGTTCATCTGCGTTGGGAACGGTGGATCATCTGAAAGGTTTAGTTGCAGTTGAGTGGATTCCTTGACAGTCATTGTGCGGGTACTGTAAACCTGTGAATATTACCCTTGGACTCTCCATCCATAATCAATTTCGAAGGCGCTTTACCGTCGCTACTAAGATGGATAAGACTGCTTCCGGGATGCGACAGCTACCCATCGAGGAGGTATGGGTCAATCTCATCTCACTGATCGCTCGGCGTCGTAATTCTAACATTTTCAACAAGATGACACCGACGATCGATCTCTGGCGCAGGCTCCAAACGCTCGCAAAATATCCACAAGACACACTAGTGGCGGAGATTCAAAGACTGGCGCTTTTTGCGCCTGAGTCATTGAAAAAAGAGCTTGAACCGAACTCTCATGCCCATATTGATCGACTCCCTGACGATATACTAAGTGATATCTTCCTCATCCTCCTCGACGCTCATGCAGGCGACGAGTACTTTGAAAAGCCCGAGGGCTATCAGGGGCTCATCTCTCTCGTATGCCATCGGTGGAAGGCCGTCATAGAGAGCACTCCTCTTGCGTGGGCCACCATTACTGTATCAGACCGCCAACCGTTCCCAATCACGAAGCGGTTCCTAAGGCTCTCAGGAAATCGTCTCATCAATGTCGCCGTTCCCTGGGTGAGCTCTCCACTGGAAGACGAGCATGCTACCTTTAATGCCTACGACGTCAACGAGATGAGCTGCCTATTCGGCCTCCTCTGGCCAGAGGCCCATAGATGGCGGAATCTTTCCGTCGTAGTCGAAGACTACTCGCTCATACATTATGTCGTTCAAGGGCTTCGGTCGGTTGCGGCTCCAAACCTGAGGATACTTTGGCTTGGCAATAGCGACGAAAAAGCACAGGGTTTGACTCCAGAAATAGTCGCGAAATACAAGCTTTTCCAATCCCCTCCTGGTGCTCCTCTACTTCGTGATGTCGCCTTGTGGCGAGTTCATGTCGACTGGTCCTCACTCATTCTCTCTTCCCACCTCCGAAAGCTCACTCTGTACCGTCATGACGTCAACGTTCGACCCGAACCTCGAAAGTTCTTCGAAATACTCTCCTCCTGCAGTAAAACTCTCCGAGAATTAACCCTAGACAGTTCGGGTCCAATCCTCGGTGTGGATTATGCGTCGTCGAAAATTAAGCTGCCGAACCTTCGTGTGCTAAAGGTAGCCTTCCTCTCTGTAGCGACTGCTCGGAGAATGTTTGGAATAATTGTTGCGAGGAATGTGAAGAAATTGACGTTGGAATTCGAGACCCGGCACCCGCCCGTATGGGAATTGAACGAATTTATCAAGGAAATATGTACAGGAGGTATCTCTTCAAAGGAGGAAATGTTTCCGGCGCTTACTTCGCTGCGCCTGCTTTCCCTTGCTGCTCAAGCACGCCAATTGGGAGCCTTGCTTCTCTCCCACCCCCGAATCACCACTCTCGTGATTGATTTCGAGAATATAGACATCAAATTGCTAGATATGCTTGGAACCGCGATTCCCAAGATTGGAGTACCACTTCGGGCGCTTTCGAAGTGGGAGACCACTCTCGACCAAGCATATTACGAATCCAGGGCGGGGGACCAAACGGTGGATGGAAACGTGTGGTTGTGCCCAGAACTGCGAAAGCTCAAGGTGTATGGCGTCAGTGGCGGACAATTGCGACTGCTAGTTGCTAGAAGGAAGAGAGGGGGTGTACCCCTGAAAGAGGTCTGGTATGCAGATACCTGCACTATGACGATGTCGGACCGAGCTTGGTTGAAGGCCAACCTTGAGGTCCTCGGAGAGTTCGAAGACCACGAGGGTGAAGAAAATGAAGACGGTGAGGGTGGTGAAGATGATGAAGACGATGAAGACGATGGGGGCGACGATGATTGCTGACTTCAATCTGATTACTTAGCCATACAACTACGAGTCACGGTCCTATGATGGGCAGCTATGCGCTAGCGATTTACATGGTTAACACGCGGTATTTTAGGTGATATCGAGATCCAGTTGGATAGTCATTGTCGAGAGCACGCTATGGTTGTTCGGGTTTCGAGCATAAATTAGTTGTAAACCTGGATTTTATGCACCCATATGTAGCAGTGTTGACATGAATATTCCACCCTACTCGGTGGAGACGATTGGGAGAAGGCACAAACAACCATCCTTCCAACGCAAGCGGTGCTTTATTGACAGATTATGATCAATCCCATTTTTAGACCACCAGGTGGTGTGGCATCGGCTTCTCGGCTGGCGCTTCCTCGAAAAGAAGCAGATAGGTGTGCCAATGGCGAAGCGCTTTCCTACCATTGAAGTATTCCACGACCTCTCCGCCCCTCGCTACCATGTGCACTATAAGGTGAGAAGTTATTGCTTAGACTGTTCTGTGCATGCTGATGTCTCCGCAGCCCGTAGTATTCGTGGCCGCCAAATCCTATTTAAATTCAAAGAGTGTGTCGGTCAAGGATGTGCTAAACACGATCACTGCACATCCAAGGACTCCCTATTCGGACACGAAAGTGAAAGGTCATTCCGGCCTAAGGAACGGCGGTAGCTCGAGCAGTAGTAGTGTGGGCGCGCGAACAGGTATCCTGAAGGGGACCCTCGACGGGTCTGTCATCTTTGACTGCCTATCGGTGGTGGGCTGCCCCTGGCTGTCCAGAAAGGAGTTGAAGCGGAAATTCCCAAGACCGCCTGTACTCGAGTGCAGGGGTTTCCGTTGAAGAGGCATCATCTTTCATATGACGAGATATGGAATATATGCAGCCGGGAATTCATGATAATTTTCGGTCGGCTCCGCGACTAAGTTTGGTTCCAAGTCATCATGGTCATACCCTGCCTCTCCCAGGCGCTGACCGAGCTGGCTGACTCAGTCGCAAAGTGACATATAAATCTTCAATTGGGATTGCACAGACATCATTACTCCTGCGCCCCTCTTGCTCCCCTTGATCATGTATCTCTTTGATCTACCTCGCGACCTCCTCGATACCCTTATTCTACGGACTATCGAGCTTGAAAATCATCTATCGAGACCTCAAACACCTCCTACTCTCATTCCCGAGAAAGAATCTCGTGGTCTCCTATGCTCGATTTGCGCGGGAGCCACCTTCCTTGACCTCGCTCAACAACGAGAGCACTACCGCTCCGATTGGCACCGCTACAACATCAAAGCTAAGCTATCTGGAAAGAAGGTGGTAGCAGAGGGCGAGTTTTCCAACTTGGTCGAAGGTGAGTGATTAACCCTGAGGCAACATCGTCTAACTGAGTGATTCGTTCTAGGACTCTCCGACTCACTCTCAGGATCTGAATCAACTTCCGAAGGAGAGGATGATTCGGATACTGATCGCGTGGGACAGCTGCTCGCGCGTTCCAAAATTACCAAGTCAAGTCGGCCTTCGACTCCCACTCCAATAACAATCCCACGAACTGCTCTAGCTTGTTTCCATTCTGCACCTTCAACGCAGTTGCGTGTCTACAACGCTGTGTTTCCTCAAAAGATGGAGCAGGAGGAATACGTCTCGGAACTGAAATTAATGCAGGAGCCGAGACTAGAAGGGCGCTTGTGGACCATGATCATGATTGCTGGTGGCCATTTCGCTGCCATCGTTGTCCGCGTACAAAATCCTATTGAAGAGGAACCCACGGCCTCACTCAGAAAGGGAAAGCAACGGAAGCCAAAGCAAGACTACGAGATTCTTTTGCATAAAACATTTCACCGTTACACCAGTATGTTTGCCCCTCTGTGATTAACTTGCGTGCCCTTAAATTTTCCTTCCAGCACGGCGGAAACAGGCCGGTTCCCAGTCTGTCAACGACAATGCCAAAGGGCCGGCCAAGAGTGCCGGCGCCATGCTTCGAAGATATGGGGAGCAAGCTCTCCGTGATGATGTGCGAAATCTGATTTCTTCGTCGGAATGGGCCACTGCTATTGCTGCGAGCGAACGCCTTTGGATGCGTGCATCGATATCCAATAAGCGCATCTTCTACGACTACGATGGCGCGGCCTTTGCGAAAAGTGACCCTCGTTTACGGACCTTCCCGTTCCCGACTCGTCGACCTACTCAAAGCGAACTGATCAGATGTCTCGGCGAGCTCACACGGGTCAAGGTTTCGCATTTCACTGAAGAGGATTTGAGAGAGCAAGATGAAGCATTCTTAGCGTCTCTACCCAAGCCAAAATCTCTGCCTTCTGCTGCCTCAATCGCACCACCGAAAGTGCCGAAAGTGGAGGTACCGAAGCTGACAAAAGAACAGGAGGCATTGAAAGAGAAATGGCGCAGAATGCTCGAAATGGTACGGAGGGGAAGGCTGGACGCGCTCAAATCGTTCTGGGACCGTGAAGGTGGAGGCGTGGATGCCCGTGTTCCAGACTGGGCAGAAAAGGATGACGCCGGCTTCACCTTACTGCAAGTTGCCGCCTCCGTTGGACAGGAGGAGGTTGTAGAGTGGCTTCTTGAGAGGCTCGAGGCGGACCCTACACTTCCAGTCAATGAGCAAACGGATGCGACTAAGACAAGGCGTGTCGCCTACGACCTAGCGCCCAGCAAAGGCGTTCGCGATGTATTTAGGCGTGCAGCGGGGGTGATGCCAAACCGCTGGGATTGGCTCGGTGTTGGGCACGTACCGAGCGTGCTTACAAAGGAGATGGAAGCGGAGCAAGATCAGAAGAAGAAAGTACGACGAAAGGGACTCAAGGAGAAGATGAAAGAGCGGGAGGAGCAGGAGAAGGCGGCCGTTGAGGAGGACCCGGAACCTGCTCCGGCACCTGTCCTGCGGGCTGCACCATCTGGTGGCCCGCAGAGGCTTGGCGGGAACAAGGTCATCGGTGGGTCCGAGGGTCTGACGCCAGAAATGAGAATGAAGATAGAGAGAGAGCGACGAGCGAGGGCGATCGAGGCAAGGCTAAAGGGAGGCAATTGAAGACGACGGACGCCTATTATTTAATGATTATATATCTCATTGTCATTTGCGTCATTTCTGCGTGCCATTTTCATGTCAGTGCACTATTAATCCACACTGCCCTTGCATATGCCTGAATGTTGTTCTCCCAGTTATTTGTCATGCCAGGAGTTCATTATAAGTTCCTTATTCTCGCAATAGGTGACACATCATCTCTGGGTCCGGTGATGATTCTGCGGATGAGAAAAAGGGCACTCTCAGACATCCCAAACATGAGTACCTTTCATTAACACAGGAGACAATCACTGAGCTCTGTCCTGTGTATGTCGATGTCCATTGTTCGTCTCGTCTCAAGTAGTATACAACCCCAGCTACTCTAGAGGCGTACGAAGTGCGGTATAGCAATCTGCTCGCATGGACCTGTAGGGAAGCGCTGACCATGTGACACTTTTCATGAGCATAACCGTATTCATATTCATGCAACATAGCTTGCTCTGTAGCATACAGACCGATCCGATCGGGCTTTTATGACTGGAATACCAGAAGACGCAACAAGATGGCCGACGCTCAGATATTTGATGGATAAAGCATCTGCAAGTGATAAAAGTTGGTGAGTTCGTAGAAGACAAATTAGGCAAATGGGATCGGCGCAGGAGGGATGTTACTCACCACACGAACGGATGCACCAAATGCGTGAGGAGGGATGTTATGACGGAACTTCGCCCTGACAACCCCCGAGTTGCCATGGGGACGTGTTACACGCCTAAAGAGAGAAGAGTTTAAGCATTGATGGTTGGTTGAATTTCAGAGAACGGATTGCTGGAACAAACACTGACCCCCAGATGACACGTAGCTTTGAACCACCGACCTCCCTCTTCGCTCGGTATACGTATGCAAGTCTCTGGAGAGGAGAATCGTAGTCAACCGCTGGTGTGAAGATGCAAACTCGCTCCTGGAGGGCTAAATGGCAATACTACATACCTTTCCGAGATAGAACTGAGCCTCCTCCTTGTTCGCTACACCCTCGATTTGGACGAGCGAATTGTTGGGTTTGGAATTTCGCTTGCCGCGAGTATGGCCCAAGATACGGCCCTTGCCATACGTCCTAAACAACACATGCGCGAGTCCACAGTCAGTCTTGATGTTTGCAATCGGGATACAGCCAAACAGTGGCGAGTTTGGAGGCATTTCGATACAAAGGTCGAACCGTTCTCGGGTAAATGCCCTCGACAACCAACAAGTTGCCACCACCGCCGAGGGAGACGAACTGACCGGGTGGGGGATATTTTGGTCATGGGGTTGAGGAAAGGGTCAAAATGGGGCAGAAATTAGATCGGGAGGAGCGTGCCAAACACGGCCAAATTTTGGAACCACCCACAAATTATCAACCTTTGGCTTGATTGACCCTCGTTCGTACAGACTAAACTACTTATGGGGACAAGCATGAAAGCCATCCCAATGAAGCGCCATAACGATCAGGTACCTTCTTGAACGGCTTTTTTTTTACCATGAAGATTAAAAGGACCCCTTGGATGCAGTGGCGTTATGCACTGCATTCGCATGCGCACGTACTTCAGAACGTATGCGAATAACGGAGCCAAGGTAGAGGCATGACGAGTTTATGTATCTGCTGCGACGGTTTCCAAGTCGTTGCAGTTCAAAAGACTTCGGAACATCATAATTATTCCTGTATGTAGATACGAAGAAATGTCAGTGATACGAAACTAGGTTCTGTTCTGGGAGCCATCCAATTGCGTGAAGCCCTGTAGTTGAGAATGGATCCCAGAGGAATTGAATCAACAAACTTGGCAAGGAATCTAAGAATCTAGACGTGCAGCATATATACACACACACATTCACACGATTTCCATATGAAGCATGAAAGTTCACTTCCTCGGACGGCCTGTGCGTCAAGGTTCCTTTCATTCCGTAGACTATAGAAGTGTAGGTGCGAGCTCCAACATGGCTGGAGGACCCTTTTCAATATAAGCTGCTTTGGAAACATAATTTCTTCCAGACGAGTCACCAAATGACAACTGTACGAATGGAGATGCGTTAGATGCGGGATTCTTGCATCATCAACTCATGAAATCAAAGAGAACGGACCTTTGCAATGATCTCCGACCCGAGGAATGGTGCGAGTATGTCCCACCTGTCGCGGAACTCTGCGAAGTACTCGGGAATCTTAGCCACTTTGGCACGGCACGGTTGGGGGGGCACTTGTGTTTCATCGCCTGGAATGAGGTCGCGAGTGAGATATGGCGCTACGCGGGATTGGAGAGCGAAGCCCAAGCCTGTTTGATTGTTTCTTAGAACACTAAATTCCGTAATCGAACCGACATGGCACATACCATGAATTTTGGCCAAATCTCCTGTAATAAGCAACCCAAGATATAGGTGCGGGCGCTCCGAAGCAGGGCGAGTCATGATAGTTGTATGGACTGCCGCATGCAAAGGCATGACCATCTCACCCTCTTCGTTACCCTTCAAATTCTCTACCTTCTCGGGTAGACTATCTTCGTCGAGCGCCTTCTGCACGTCCCTCCCAAAAAGGCCCGCGTTGATCCCAATCAACAATCCGGGATCGAACAACGGCTCACAGAACCGGTGTCGTTCCTTCCCAATGATGATATTCCCGAAGGTGGAATATTGAATCGTGACGAGATCCATGGCTTGAATCTCCTTCTCGCGCTCCTTATCCGCCTTGGAGAGGTTCTTGTTCGTACGTTTCGCGGCGATATTCTCAATCAGCGCCCTTTCGCGCCCTGATACGAGTAGGGCGGCGATATCTAGAGTCCCTTCCTCCTCAGGTTCAGGCTCGCCTTCCGCAGGGACTTTGATATGCCCTTCTTTCCACAGCTGCCTTGCGATCCCCCACAGATTCCTCTCGATCATCTTTGGGTGCTGCTGGCCATGTATAGCGTTACCAAGCGCGGCCATAACGCTCGTATTGCTCCTCAATATATGGGCCAGGTACCGCTCGCAATCCCGTATCCCGATGGGTATCGTAAACGCAGACCCATGGTGTACAATAGATTCGTGGATCGGTATGATGTCCGTTTCGTCTTGCCCGATGTCGATTACACACCCCGACGTTAGGTTCGCAGCATATAGCGAGGCAAGCGGTCGGTCGATGAATGTAAAGCCGGGAACATTGAAGCGTTCGAAGAACATCCTGCAGATTAGCAGCTGTGACATTCGGGAGAGGCCAGAGGGCATGGAGAGTAGGACGGGACATTCGTTAAGAGCCCGTCGTATGCCCAGGCATTTGAAGAGGACGTATTTCCTGGTAAAACGAGTTAGCCTCCAGTCCTCGGTTACACTTTGTCCTCTAACCCATACGAAAAATATTGCCCCACATCTGATTTGGTAGCACTCAACTTAGGCACACTTACCACACTGCCTCAGCCTGAGGCCAATTAGACACCTCACACCCATTCAAGAATGGCCAGTATACGACAACGTCTTCTCCCGCAGCGAGCGCCTCATCGAGAGTACCTCCAACCAGATAGTCCGATACGCGAACCGTACTGGGTGGGTGAGGATGTATTTGTTGGGGGTTCAGTACAGGATTGTTGCCGTTTACAGAAGTCAGGAAGGATCGGCGCAGCCCAACACGCGCCAGGATTTCCTGGATCGAGGATTATGGTAAGCCATAGTGAAATGTGCATAAAAGATTCCATGGCGAGTTGTAGAAGATTTTAAGGGAAAAGAGGGGCGACATACGACCGAAGGGGTGTGCAACAACTCTCCAAGACCGAGAACGGCGCGCACAACGCGTCTGCTTGTTTCAATCACAACCACTCGTGATTCGTGGAAGACATAAGACATGCTTCGCAACGCGCCTACAGGCGGTTAAGCACGAGGTTCCGATCTAGAGACTTCGTGGTCGAAAATTTGCGCGATAGTTGGCAGTAGAAAGTAGCACTGCTGTAGGGAAAGTGACGTCGTCTAGGATCTTGACAATGGACCGGGACAGTTAAGTGGAGAATGGGAGTGCGAGAGCCAAGCACGTCTCCAGCCTCCAGTGTTTCGACACAAACGATCAGCGGCTGCTCAAGTGCAAGCACGGCGAGACTTAGATACTGATAATAACAAGCTTAGTGTTCAGGATACCAGCTGCACAGCTGCACAGCTTCATTATTTCAACGTATGTCTAGGGGGGGAGAATGCATGCATAGTCATTCCCCGGGGATTCCCATATCGATTTAGGAACCCCTTCAGTTGGTGACACAAGCTCACGGACAGTCGCTGACCTGAAGAGGCCTGCTCCTTTCCCTGCGAAGTGGTGGTGCGGCGTGCCAGCTGCCAAAAGGACAGCAAGCACGGGGATTGTACACCGAACACCTATACTATGAATTCAAAAAGCTCGCTACAGGTCAAAGGTCGCCGTTCATTTCTGATCAGGGTACAGTCAGTGCGTTCGGGAATTAATCACGGAGCTGATTGCTTTTATAAGGTGTACAGCACGTATATATCCCCAAATATGTTTCGCTAAATGAAAGAGCGAGCTACTCCCGTCCGTAGACTCTATTGACTGGACTGTTAATAATGATCCCCATGAAACATTATAGGTCCTCTTTGCCTTTCGGCGAGGATTTCTTTGTTAGTTCCTCTAAGAATTTGGTGAGGGGCTCAAACTTCATGGTACCTGTAAGTGCAGTTGGTACCTTGCCTATCCAGAGGGTACGCAAGAGACACCACATACCGGAATAAACTTTCGGTTCTTTCTCTCCTGGCTTCCAGTAAAGGACCTTGGACTTGCCATCTGCCGTCAGTCCCTCGAAGCCAAGGTCCTTGGCCACGTCGGCAATCTTATCCTTGCTCCGCGTGACGCCAAGAAGCACGCTATCCTTGAGGTTGTTGCTGAGAGTTCGCCAGAGGAGGGGCAATTTGCCTTGCGAGTTGAGCAGAACAGCGTGAGGGACGGTGTCCTTCTGCTCGGCGAGGCACCACAGTGAGTTTCAAATTGTACCGTCCACTGTGGATGATGGTACGAACCTTTGCGACCCATCGTTGAATATCAGAGGCGCTCCCTACAGTATCAACACGGTTTGGCACCTCAGTGTTTGCCCATTCGACGATTGCACCCGCCTTCCGCTCTCCCTGGTATTCGTGTGCCACTCCTTTACCACCGCGAGGGAAGGACTATCATCACCCTCGTATGTCAGCACGGCGTTTGAACTGGAGCTGGTAGACAAACCTTTAATGTCGGGAAGCCTCGAACACCCTGCATAGGGACCATGAGTACCTATCCTGTATATTGTGCGCGAGAAAAACGTCAACGCACCTGTTCTGAGCACACTGGTTTGTTTTTGTCATCATCACAGTCCATGGCGTACAGCGGGACGAGGGGGGCTAGACTCTTTGCAGCTTTACTGTACTCTGGCGAGAGGTTCTTGCAGTGCTGCATCCACAGAGCGGTTTGTGTAAATACGCGCATTTGAAGGGGCATGAAAGAAAACATACACCACACCAAGGCGCAACGAATGCCACTATCGCGGTTTTCTGGAAGCGCTGTTAGCTGTTGAATGCGGCTCCAAATGAATGAGCACCTGTTCCTTCATGACTTTCTGGAACCCAGTACGATCCAGCATTGTTACTCCGCTCGAAGGACCAAAGAGACCAGCCGAGACGAAGGCGGGTGTTGCTATAAGTGACAGCAATATCGAAATTGGAAGACTGAACATTGTAAGCACCAACTGAGCCGTGTTGGTTGTCGGCTGGTTTGTTGCGCAGACGTGGCAGCCGCTAAGATTCCGAGTCTCCGAGCTTGAACCTCTCTGCATCCTTCACAAGTCAACCTGGAGCGACGATGTCACTTCAGGTAAATCTCTCTGACAGGGAGATCAATACCAAGTACCAGGAAATCGTCAATGGAACTTCCAGCACAGATTGGGTCATCTACACCTACGACAAAGGCACAAATGACCTCAAGGTTCAGGCGTCGGGCGATGGTGGTCTTGACGAGATGGTAGACGAGTTCATGGATTCGCGGTGAGTACTAGATCATCGCATGTGCGAGGATCGGCTCTAACGCTATCCACCTTGTAGCATTCAGTATGGTTTTGTACGCGTTAAGGATCCGAATGTGCGCATAGCACCCGTGTACTCTATATAGTGCAGAGGATACTAAACGCCTCGATCATCGCAGACGCAATTGCCCAAGCATGTTCAAATCAACTGGTGCGGCGATGGAGTGCCAGACAACCGCAAGGGCCTTTTCTGTAAGGGATACTGGGGACTAACTCATCAACGTTGCGTCTTATGATCCTCGATTTCTAGATACACACTCCAATGCCGTTGCCCATTTCCTCGCTGGAACTCATGTCGTCATCAACGCACGGAATGATGTGAGCTCGCAAATATAAAGTTACACTAATGGGGATATCCTGATCTTTTACTGGTTCCGCAGGGCGATGTACAACCCGCTCAGATCATGAAGCGGGTTAACGATTCGAGCGGCGCTAAATACTCTGTACATAATGAGAAGAGCAGACCCGCACCAGCACCAGCACCAGCGGGTACCTCGTACACACCGATTGGCCGACCGGACATTGCGGCGATGAAGAGAGGCGCACCCCCGCCCGCAGCCGCCCCGAAAATCGGCTTCAACAAACCCGTACGTATAGTTTGCCCCCAAAGCCAGTAAAGGTGCCTAATAGCGTCTGTGTAGAGTGCCCCTGCTCCAGCTCCACGACCCGCAGGCATCAAGGCATCCACTCCGTCTTGGGATGAGGAACCTTCGGTGGGCGGCTCTTCCTATCAACCTCCGGCTCATCCACCATCGATTCCAACGGCTCCTCGCCCAGTGCCTGTAGCTACCCCTGCAGCAGTCGCTGTCAAACCTACTCCAGCCGCTGTCAGACCTACTCCAGCCCCAGCTGCTCCAAAACCAGCGCCACCCAAGGCCGAAGAAGCAGACAGCATCCAACCAGTTGGGACGAATTACGTTCCCGTCTCGCTCCCAAAGCCTAAGAGGCTTGTCAACCCGTTCGAAGCCCGTGCAGCTGCAGCTGCAGCTGAAGCGTCTACACCAAAACCCGGCCCCCCTGCTGGAGGAGCCAAGAAGTTGACGTGGTCAGACCGTCAGGCCCTTGCAAAGAAACAGCAACAGGTGGAAGAAGAGTCCGCGAGGAAGGCCGCTGCGAATAATAAAGCCGCGATGGCCGGTGCCGCTGGGGTTGCTGCCGTTGGGGTTGCTGCCGCTGGTTCTGGGTTGGCCACTGCTACGACCCGATTTAAGCAACCGCAACCGCAACGACCAGAACCTGAGGCCGCAGTCCCCCCGCCCCCTCCGCCTCCTCCGCCCCCTCCTCTCTTTGCTTCAACACGACCCCAGCCTGTATCTGTGCTGGAGCCAGAGCCTTCGCACGCCGAAGAAGACCAATACTCCGTTCCCCCGCCACCACCACCACCACCGCCGCCTCCCCCACCTCCAGGTTTTGCAGCGAGAGTGCCATCCCCTCCTCCTCCTCCTCCGCCACCTCCAGCTCCAGTCAAGGTGGAAGAACCAAAAGGCGTTACTGCGCTCGTTGCATATCCATACGACGCACAAGAAGAGAATGAGGTCGATCTCGTAGAAGGCGAATACATCTACAACATCGAGCAGTTGGACGATGGTTGGTGGAGTGGTACCACGGCGGACGGGAGAAGTGGGCTGTTCCCTGCAAATTACGTTGAACTCGTGGATAGTCCGCCTGAAAATGAGCCCGAACCTGAAATACCTCCTCCCCCGCCCCCTCCCCCGCCACCACCCCCGCCACCAGCAGCGGCAAGCGTCGCGAGTATTCCCGTTCCCCCTCCCCCTCCTCCCCCGCCAGTCCAAAAAGTAGAAGAAGATCTAGGAAGTACAGCGATTGCTCTTTACGAGTGCATATCGCCGTTCCCCAGAATTTAGGAGACGAATCACTGACGGATCCCCCGTAGCTATGACGCAGCTGAAGAAAATGAGATGTCGTTTGCCGAGGGCGAGCTGATCATCCGCATCTCAGCTCCTGATGATCATTGGTGGGAAGGAACGAATCCAAGAGGCGAAACTGGGTTGTTCCCTGGTAAGAGAATTTATTCAGTACGCCCAGTGATGAGACATACTAACTGTTTCCATACCAGCTAACTATGTGGAGTTGCAAGAATAAGATGGGCGATCGGTGGGGTATTGCAAGGTGGTGGGATCGGATCAGAGGGTGAACTCGTTTGTTTTTTAAGTCGAAATTCTATTGTCATTTGTGGCTTCGATCAAGGAATGGTATTCCAGGAGGTCCTCTCGCACTGGGGTGGTCGGGCATAGGCCCAGCACTGCCTATATTTTGCATAAGTAATGCACTAGTTCTAAGTGAGTTGTGTCCGCACACTAATGACTAAGCGTAACTCATACACGACATGAGCAATACCCGATTCCATGGCCCTCCTGGGAAACCCTGACCAATAATACTGCTAGCGCTTTTTATAATCCCTGGACTCGTATCTCATCTCCACCGTTCATTCCCTTGTCCCGCAGGGGGTAACGTAGATAGGATTTAATGACCCAGTTCCGGAGCCTGACAGAAATTCCGCTTTTCCATGTTTTTCTCATACAAAATATACTACATTACCAAGTTGCTACACTTTGTACAAATGGGGTCCACGTCAAGGACTAATTCTAAGCGACAGATATTTTCGAAATGGTAACCGATGCTATGAACTGGTGTGCGGGTGGTTCCTTGACACGGTGGTGCTGACTGGGCGTCTGAAATGGCAAATTCTAGTCTCTATGCCCGGGTCTGGGACACGGTATTTCTTCCCACATAGGAACGAATGATTTTCGTCCCCAAAGCTTTGACCACTACTCCCCTATTTTATTTATGTTTTACTCCACACAAATCAAAACCTCTTTATCCTTGAAAAAGTCAAGAAACTGGCTATAATTCAAACCAACCAGGACCAACTAAAATTTCTAGCCAAGCACCATTATACTGATTTCTGAACGCTACAAGCTTCCCACAGCGACATAACCAGGTGACCCCTCCTCCCTCTGCCAGTATTGCGGAACTTCGCACTAATGACGCTACCTGACAGCTGCATTGGGGACCTTCCGTGACAGCTGTCAGGACCAGTCAGAGATCATTGCCCTCAACCGCGTCCGGCCTCAAGCCAAACACCATCTATGCCTTTGGTATATACTCAGGGCATTTAAATGACGACTTTCTCAGAATGAAACCCCAGTTCATACAACGCCCTTGAGGCACATGCTGCCTTCCCAGACATTGACCCATCATTTATTCCATTGGGACAGATGAGTGTGAATGAAAAGGTATGTACCCTTGTTTTCTACTGGCTTGTTGGAATATAGAATCCACTGTCACTTACTGTTTGGGTAGCTCAGTGGTTAGAGCACCTGTCATGAATTGGGGAAGTCCTGGGTTCGAATCCTGGTCCATTCATTTCAACATAGCTTGGTCTTCTTCCAGTTGTACAAAGTACAATTTCCCCTCCTCGTGAGATATTGCTTGCATGAAATCGTCTCTATGTCAATGTGAATATGGTCACACCCCCCTATTGACACAGAGATGAATTCGTGTAAGGGGCTTCTCAGGAGGAGGGGAAATTGTACTCTGCACAACTGGAATGAGATTGAGCTAGTAGAAAACAAATGTATGTACCTTTTTATTCACACTCATCTGTCCCAATGGAACAAATCATGGGCCAATGTCTGGGAAGGCATCATGTGTCCCAAGGGAATTGTATGGACCAGGGGTTTCGTTCTGGGAAAGGCATTGTTTGAGTGCTTTGAGTATATGCCAAAGGCATAGTTAGTGTTTGGCTTGAGGCCGGACGTGCTTGAGGGCAATGATCTCTGACAGGTCCTGACAGCTGTCACGGAAGGTCCCCAATGCAGCTGTCAGGTAGCGTCATTGGTGCGAAGTTCCGCAATGCTGGCAGAGGGAGGAGGGGTCGATCACCATATGTCCAATTCGCTCGCTACATCAAAATCTTGCCCGCTGTTGACGTCGTGTTGCTCTGTGCCTCCGCAGATACAAGCCCTACTCCCTCTGCCAACATTGTGGAAAGACCTGGCCCGCGACCGACCAGTCAACAGGATAACCTGATCCTCACTCGAGCGACTCTTCCACCCGAATGTGAGTTCAAGAGCATGGTTGATGGCACCAGTGTACGTAGCCATAGTCATTCACCTCCCCTGGGTCGACCTGAAAGTGCTGAGATTGATTTTAGATATTGGAAAGCTGCTTGGAAGCGCGTCCAATAAACTCTCCAACTGGGTCAGACGCGTTTGACGCGTTTGATCCATAATTAAATCCACGAAGCGCGTGGAGGTTGTTGACCAACTTAAAACCGTTGATAGAAGTGACCAAAAAATATATTTGCAATGTAAAGTTCAAACTACGGATTATGTAGGTACTATTGGTTTTCAACAGTTATACACAGCGCTTCCGGCCCTCGGAGTTGAAAACTGTTTAAGACTGCCCTATTTTCCACCCCACCCTAGCCCAAGTATCTGTATCTGTACATATTCCATCTTTCAACCAGTTGAACTAATCCGGACATAAAAGTTCTCGCAAGTTCTCCAAAGCCCAGGTTTGGCTTTATTTACCTCGTTGGTCCGGACGACCTTGGAGCCCAGTCAAACGCTATACATCGGCACGAGAGCTCCTAGGATGCAGTTTGCGCAAGTTCAAGATGTCGCCGACTGCCACTTGCTCATTGGTGGTGCCCTCGCCTCGCCTCGCCAGAGAGAAATCCTGGGAGTCCCGAAAAGGTTACAATTTGATACAAAAGAAACCCATACGCATGAAAAGCTGTGGGGGTGTTTGCAAGAGAGGCATAAGTTGGGGCAAAGCTCATGTATGCGATAGCAGACTGTATTGTAGGGTAATTCCTAAAGGGGGCACTGCTATAGGACACGAGAACATGTGCGTATAGACCTCGGTATGCGATAGCAGACCGAGCCTGGATGATCCTACAACTAGGACTTGCGAAACTAGTCGACGGTAATTATGTCGACGGTAATAGAGGTCACTGGTACAGAAGCCAGGCGATTACCATGCAGTTCGGGCCGAGTCGGAACACAGGGCACATGTCGTCCGACAGCACAATTACAAGCGCTGGCTGGTTCCCACCAGAGAAGTCAGCGCCTATGCGAAACATGGACTGCCTAGTCTGTACGTTTATTTTACATTTGGACCGAATGGTACGTCGCCATGCCACTCAAACGTCTTTTGGATCGCTCTGCTGACACAAAACGAATTGCCAGGCAGATCAATTCATAGTAAGTAAAGGTTGCTCTTTGGGTGGAAGTTGGAGGGCTTATGCCCAGGACTCCAATATGCCGTCGACACGTTCAAAGGCGTACCGCAATGCACCAGTCCTTGTTGGGGAACGTAAATAACAATCGCCTGTCCGTATCTACAAGTACAAAACATCCCATTGGGCCTCGACCTCCCATCGATCTACCATTTTGCACCAGGCTGGCGAGAAAAGACAGGAGAGAAGTGGCTAAGATCAGAATGAAACCAAACTCCCGAGAGAATCCAGGTCCTGCTGAGTAGGTGCGTAGAACATCTTGAGCTCGGGAGCCCAATAGCCCACGGTGGCGATCCGCTGGTCAAAGTCATCGAGGTATCGGCTCGTGTGCGGTTGTTTCTCAATCTTTTCCAGCTGTTGGAGAGTGAAGATTGCGCGGCGCGTTGATGGGTCCCAAAGGAGCTGGCTTTGCTTGACAAGTCGGATTGCCTGTGCGCGCCAATACAAACCGCGTCAGGAAAAAATCGGCTACTCGATCGATCTCGAGCTGTTTCATCATAGAGCCAGGGGCGGGGGGCAGTGATTGGGGTACGCACCGTGACGACCAGGATGGAGAATACTTTTCTCGATTCAACGTCGCCGTACCAGGACAGGAAGAGACCCATCCGACAGAGGAAATACTGCATGCGGCTGTGCAACCGGTGGAAGGTTTGTAGCCATCGTTGCAGATCGGTGATCCTGCATGCCGTGTCTGGAAGTGCTGCAACGGCTATTAAAGGGAGGGGAGGGCTAGAGGGAGGTAAAATAGGCTCACCGAATATGCCGGATGTACTCCTGAGACTGTCTCTCACGCGTCGGAGGGCGTGATCATGCAGTGTGAGTACAGTCGTAGGGTCTGGGATCTGGATGACAGTCGAGACGACCGGGATGGCCGAGGGCGCAGTGGCAGCGTGATGCTGATACTGAGAGTCGGGGTACTTTGTTTGAGTGGAGATTTCCATCATAGTTGATACGGGTGTTTGGAGGACGGTAATGGGAGGTCGAAACGGGACGTTATTATAAACTCTGAGTGAGAAGGAGACTGCGCCGTTCTAGGTTTCAAATGTGGCTGTAGCTAGATATCTGCTCTGAACACGAATAAAGGAACCGTTGCGATCGCACTAAGCGAGGTGAGAAACGGTTTGGAGAGTGTCCGACCCTGTATTGGGAACATGCGTCCGTTAGCATTCGTGGTGAGGCTGGCATGGAGGGAAGGACCAATGAATTGGTTGGGTAGGGGTGGCCAAGGCAGGACACCA
>Ga0307515_10002390_pt1 | contig 40937 bp, 24 predicted proteins | sample 17_EM_MG_FD_194513 | JGI IMG/M metagenome (GOLD analysis project Ga0307515, IMG submission 194513) | Populus trichocarpa ectomycorrhiza microbial communities from riparian zone in the Pacific Northwest, United States - 17_EM | ecosystem: Host-associated > Plants > Roots > Unclassified | place... | reverse complement strand
GAGCCAGCAGTGGCTACTACGCACTACGCCCCGCGGGAGGCTAGTAGTAATATAGGGGCGCAACACCCTATATACTGCCAGTTCCCGTTTCGCGTTGCCTGTAGGAGTCTCCTCATGACAGGCCGACCGTGTCTTGCAGAATGGGTTACAGACTAGATCCCGCCAGGCGACCTACTCTACCCACTCTACTAACCAAGCTTGTGTCCCCCCTTTTTATAAGCTGGCCTGTGTCTCTAACTGTCGAGTCCTCGTCCGACTGGCCTGTGTTTCCTCCAAAGCCTCCCCCATATATGTATGCATTAGGTTGCGTGCACCACGCCTATTAAGACCCTCCTATGAGTCGCCTTTAACGCCATGGGGCCGTCGAAGCTGGCCTGTGTTTCCGCTGCCTAGAGCTTTGCCCGTGTTTCCACCTCGTTAAGCCGTCTGGTCGCCGTCGCGTCGCTGTCGCGTCGCTGTCGTCCAGGTCGCGCGCACCACGCCTATTAAGACCCTCTTCTGAGTCACCTGGGTGTACCGGATACCAGATAGACCCTCGTAGAGGGGCCTTAACGAGTTCTCTAGGCAGGGCCTTAACAAGTTCTTCGCGGTGGCCTTGGGGGCCTTAACAAGTTTCGTACGAGGAATCTGCGACGCGTTAACCTTAACAAGTTCTTATAAATAGAGGTTCCCTACGCCCTCGCCGCGTTCCTTGCGATCTCAGAGCTAGTGCAAGCCCAAGGGTGTCCTGTCGTACGCCTAGGACGCGTCCGCATCCGCTGGCTTGATAAGGCCAGTTTCGGCCCTAGCTACGAGCTAGGTAGTCGTACGTCGGGTGGTTTTCGTATCCCAGTTTCCCTTGATTGCCCCCCTAGATGGTAGAACGGGAGCCCCAAGCGGGGGCAGTAAGACTCCTGGTGTTGTTGAGGGCGATGCTTCGTACGTACGCGTCGCGGGCTCAACACCACAGAACCGCAACGCCAGCGCGCTGCACGCGCTGCGACGGCTCCCTACCATCGCCTCTGCACTTAGCCATCATGAGGAACGAATTCCCGATGATGTTTCCACCCGCGGCGACGTGGACGCGTGCAGTAGGGCTTCGCGGGCGTATCTCTAATATTAACTTAACCTATAACCTAATCGATCTTTGGATTATATTTCTATAATTAAGGCATTCCTAATATCGCTTTATCCTTCCCTAATAGTAGGATATTAAAAGATATCCGAATTTGTCTTTTTTTAATAGTTAACTAAATAGGTCCTATTTTAAGATTAATAATACCATCCCTATAGGCTATTGGATCTCCTGAAATTGTTACTAATAAATATAGGTGCTCCTTTCTCCTATGTGGTAATCCTATTCTTTTAACTGCTGCTAGTAAAATATGGTTCCTTATTGCTCTACTATCTATTAGTGCTTTAAACTATTAATCTTGCTATTTAACTTATAAATTTAGGTATCTTTCTTAAATTCCTTTAAGGGTTTAAGGCTCTATTACTGGTTCCCTTTAGTCCTATAGGTCTCTACTTTTTTTAACTGTTGGCTACTAGATCCTATTTATACTTGGTCTAACTTAGGCTAATACTTAGTTCGCTTTTTATCTTTAATATGCTATAGATAGGTGTTCTTTAGATATTCCTACCATTATTATCTATTTAGGCATTCTTCTATAAGGAATCTTCCTAGTTAAAGTGTTAAGTCCCCTTATTTTTAAACTTCTACTAGGTGCTAACTATATATATACTTAGTATTTTGGTATTTCGCCTTATCTATTATCTAATATATTCTTATTAGATATTTTTAATTCTTATCTTTTAGTGTCCTATATATGCTACATATATTATTTACGCATGCTATCTATAATAGTATATAATATACTTAGTGTCTTAGGTTAACTCTTAGCTCGTTTTTATTCTTAAGTTTAAACCTTTCTTATATTAATCTAAGTGTTGCGACTTTATTTATAGGTACTAAGATTTATTTTTTGCTTCTTTAGTCCTCTAATTGCTCCTCTAGATCTTTTAACGTTATAATTAAGGCTCCTTTAATATAAGTTATAGCCTTTTCCGTAATTGGGTGGTTTTGAATAACTTTTTCATCTAACTATATATAGAAATCTTTCTACTTATTGTTGTGTTGCTGCCTATACTACTTTTAGTATAGCTGCTTAAGTATATACGCTCTGTCCGTAAGGAAGTATCTCTCTATTACTGCGTTATAATAGCCTTTTATATATTGTTTCTTAAATCTAGTTAGGATTCCTAAATCCTCTTCTTATTCCAGTTTGGTAAGCTACTTAGCTCTTAGTATGCCTATTCTCGGCCTATTAGTAATTCTTTATACTAGCGCTCTGTCCCTTATATAACCTAGTAGACTAGATCTCTTATTTAGTTTCTGCTCTTACTATAAGGTAATTCTTACTCTAAATTCTTCTATAGTTTTTTTTCTTTTGCGTTTTATAAGTAGATTCTTAAAGTCTTTATACTTCTTAATCTTAGTATTAACTTTTTAATCTTTAGGCTAAATACTGTATTTAACTAGTAAGTCCTTTAGGTTTATATATCTGTCGCCTAGTTTAACTGCTACCTAGATTATAGATTCTCTAATCTATAAAGAAGCTCCTTGCCTCTTACCTATAGGTGTCCTTATTTGTACTCCAAATTCTTAGTCCCTTAGATTCTTTAATCCTAAGCTTACTTTTAGCTTAAGCTTGGCTCCCGCCTTAGTCTAATTAGGTGTCTATAGTGTTCTTATCTTATCTTAAGAGTTTTAAATCTTATCTATCTCGTTTTAAGAATTTAATGCCTATAGGAAACTCTATCCCGAGCTTATTTATATATCTTTAAACTAAGCTATTACCCTACTCTATCGGTTTTCGTCTATTATAGGTTCTTAAGCTGTCCTTATTCTGTCTATAGAATCTTAGATTTCTCTTATCTCGTCTTAAGAATCTTAAGCCTTTGGCCTTTTGCCTTTATTAAGTGGTGAATTAGCACTAGTAGTTATCTGCTTACTTAATCTCTATAAGATACTCTTCCTACCGTCTTATAAAGTAATAGATGCCGTATCTAATGGTGTTATAATACCCGTTACTAAATCTTACTCTATGGCGGTTTTAGTCTCTGCTTTTAATGCTAATATCTTAAGATCTTCTTTCTTAATATTGCGGAATGGATTTTTCCTAAAATCCCTTTCTAAATACTGCCTTATTAATACTATACTAAAAGTTGCTATTAGATCTTTGTTGTATTTATAGAGCCTATCTTACTCTTTATAGTCTTAGGTAGCTCTTAGTTTCTCTAAACTAGGTTCCTATAACTAATAGCTTGCGCTATACTTAGTATCTTTATAAATTTGGCATGCGTTATTGTAGTAAAATGTAAAATAGTTAATTAAACAATCTTTTGTTCCTTATAGTGTATTATTGTCCCTCTATATATATATGCTGTCTGCTAGTCCGGTTCCCTTTATTATATAGTAACTTTAACCATCTTTATAATCTTTAGCGAAATAACCCTGTTTTCCGTAATTTATATAAGCTCCCTCTTTAAACTATTTTTCTTATTATAGAGTCCGCCTAAATGTCTTCTGCTACTAGGATCCCTAATTTAGCCTTTGCTCCCTAGACCTTTAATTACTTAATTCTTATTCTCTTAGTTTCTATAGTGTCTTACTCTATCTTTTATAGGCTTCTTTAGTACCGCTTAGGTCTATTAGCTTTGTGCTATACTATAGTTTCTAACTTGGCTTTAGTTAATATATACTCTACGTCTTATATAACTATAGAACTCTGTCCTAACCTCTCTTAGTCTGTTCCCTTTAGTAGATCCTATTATTAATCTTTATCGCTTAATTTATTAATTCCCTTAGGGTATCCGCATCTTCTATTAGAATAATTACGTCCTAGACTTTAGCCTTAAGTCCCTATTTATACTATGCTATAAGCGCCCTATTATTCTACTTAACTTATATTGCTAGTGTTTAGAACTACGTTATATATTTAATGGCTAAGGTTTATTACGTAATATCTTAAAGCTTCCCTTTTGCTATGGTTATCGCCTCTAGGTCTTTAAATATCTATATAAGTCGCTTTATAAATCCATTTTAGCTTAAGAATATAAACCGTACTTTTTGGTTTATTATTATTATTTTATTTACTTGTATCTCTGTAAGGTAAGGCTTAAACTATTTAAGTGCTCTTCCTAATAAGAATAATCCTGCATACGCTATTTAATCTATAGGTGTTGCTAGCTTTACTCCCTCTTGCGTAACCTTAAAGTATATTTACGTAAGGAATCCTTTAAGCTTTAATCTCTCTCCTAAGAATCTTTTAATTAATAGTAACTTAACCTTTACTGCTCCTATCCCATTAACCCTTTATTTAAGTGCCGTATTGTTTTCTATTAACTAGTTAACTATTTCCTGTAGTTGTCCAACTGTTACAGGTTATTGTAAGTTAGTATCTACTATACTAGTATTACCTCCTAACCTTAAAGTAGTTGCCGCCGTTAATGGCGTCGTAGTAGCTGCTTTTGGTGGCATGTTGTTTAACTTTTAATACCGTAACTAGGTAGTAATTGTATAACAGAACCTTATAGTAAGTACTACGGTAGGTCCTATTAATGGGCTAGGTGTATAGGTGATGCGTAAAGTCAACAACGTAATAATAACTGGTAGAGTAGTTGCCTAATAGATTAACTCTAATTGTATTCTAAGAATTACTATAAGGAAAGAACTATCTAGGTAGGGACTAAGGTCCTTTAAATACACGACTGTACTCCTATGAAATCCTTCTTATACGTGATGTACGTGAGGTATATAAGGTACGTACGTTCAGTCCGTTCTCTACGTTCCTTACGTAGCATATTATATAACTCGTACTACCATTCCTCGTTATATAGTTCTACCGGTTCCATCCTAGACCGTGCTTATATCAACTAACTAGCTTCTTCCGACTCTTCTCTAAGTAGTCGTAATATTGTACTTAAAGCGTCCGTAACATATAGCTAGCGTTTACTCCCAAAAGCAGATAAACGGAGAATAGTACCCTATTGCTTACTATTTAAAGACTATAGTAGATACTAAGCTAAACTACCCAATTTATAATAAAGAAATACTGGCTATTATCTCTAGCTTTTAGCACTAGCGAGCCTAACTAAAAGGTACCCCCAAGTCTATTTAGGTAGTTTTTAATTATAAGGCCTTAGAATATTTTATAATAATAAAGGCCCTTACAGCCCAATAGGCGCGCTAAGCGGACACCCTATCTTAGTTCAACTTCCTAATTATATATAGGCCAGGCGCCACTAACCGTGCAGACACTCTTATAAGGCGTAAATAGGATATAAATAACTAAACAGCCGTAAAGATCTTATTACGGACCTAAGCGCTACTATAACCAGAGTACCTTAACTTCTAGATACGGGCAGAACTAAATACAGACTCTTTAGATGCTAAGATATACCCTATTAACTCTATAGAACTAGACCTTATTAATAAACTACTATAGGTAAACTGTACGGCCCCTTCTCTATAGGAGTACTATAAAAAGGCAAAGAACGTTTCTAGCCTATAGTCCCTTAAAAGTAGACTACTTAAGCACCGCAAACAGCTAGTAGTAGCAGAGGAATAGAACTTATAGACTCGGCTTATTACCAAAGCATATACCTAGGTCTCTACAGCCTACCCTAAAAAAAATAAGACCTGTAGGATTATTAGCAACCACTACTACTGGCCTAGAATAATTATAAATATTAACCACTATATATGGAACTATAATAACTACTATAGGTCTATAATTCTATAAGATAAGACCCTAGGATTATTAAAACCCCTCTTAATACCCAACCGCCCCTAGTAATATATCTCTATAAACTTTTATAAGCTACCTCCAAACCGTAATAAATATAATATAGTTATAATCCTAGTTAACCGCTTTGGTAAGCGCCCGTTCTTAATTCCCTATTACAAAAATATTAATACTAAAGAGGCAGCCTAACTATATAATAATAATTCATTGCTTAACGTCCGATTCGGATCCCTATTGGGCCCACGCGGACTACTCCTTATTTATATAGGGGGAGAAAACTCAACTTAAGAAAGACTTAACTTGAGAAAACCCCGTAATCCATCTCCCTGCCTCTTGGGACTCGCCTATAAGGCGCCTGCGAGGCGCCTGTAAGTTACCTATAGTACTTCTACTACCTTACTTTTTGACCTCCTTGGGAACTACTGCTGCCGTAACTAGCCTACGGACGCGCTAGTATCGCATACTTTACTCTGCTACTATAGAGTCATTAGGGGGCGCCCGTTGCTCGCCCCCCCGCCCTTTATTGTTATTTCCTTTACGACCCGGAACTGGTTTAGTACATTTTGGCTAATAAGCCACTGGGTAACCGCCTTAAGGCCTTTTTATGTCGAGAGTAGTGTTTTATAGTTCTCTGTACTAGCTACTAAGAGCATTACTTCTTAGTTAGTGTGTAAGGGGCATAATAGTATTACGTGTTTTGGTGTCTGTCTTAGCCAGCCACATTCGCATCTCGGGCTACCTACTGGGACACCCACCTAGTAGAGCCAGTCTTTTAGTCCTATTATTCCTATTCTTAAGAGCGTTACCATTGTATTTTCTGCCTTCGTTAGGCCTTCTTGGAGCCCTAGGGTGTCTACCCCCCATGGCGTTGACCATGCTACGGCTTGGGTTCCTCTTGCCTCAGTCAGCCTCTGTACCTTTGACTCCCATGCGCCTCAGCCTAACTATATATTTACTACGTCTACTAAATTTACGGACTATTAGATACTATTATATCCAACTATAGGCCGCAGTTTATATCAGCCTTTTAGAATAAGTTTACCTAGATCTTAAGCATTAAGTTAAAGCTTTCTATAGTATATTACCCCTAGACAGACGGTTAAACGGAGATTATAAATTAATACTTAGACTAAAAACTCTAGCCTTTTATTAACTACTTCTAGGATAACTAGGCCGAACTATTACCCTTAATAGACTACGCCTAAGCAACCCTACCCCACAACTCTACCGGATTTGCCCCTATTTAACTAAAAATAGGTTACTTACCCCGCACAAGCTTTAACTAGGAAAGACTAAAAGGGCCCCAAACTATACGCGAAAAACTATCTTATAAGGAAGCCTAGCAATACGCTAAGCGCTTAGAAGAAGCTTAGAAAGTAGCCTATATAAACCTAAAAAAGGCCTAAAAATTAATAAAATAGCAGGCGAATAAGCATAGGCGTAAGCCTAACTTTACTATAGGCGATATAGTTTAGGTTATAATAAAGAACTAAAAAACAAAACGGCCTAGCTATAAGCTAGACTATAAAATAGCAGGACTATATAAGATTCTTAATAAAGTAGGTAACTTATACAAGGTTAAGCTCCCAGATTTAATTAAAGTTTATTCTATTTTCTTACCGGATAAGCTATGGAAAGCTATAAATAACCTACTACCCAGATAAAAGAACGAACCTCCCCTACTAATTTAAGTTAATAGCGATAATAAATAGGAAATTAAAGAAATACTGGCTTATAAACTTATAAAGGGAACGTTAAAGTATTATATTAGTTGGAAAGGATATAACCTAGACCCTACTTAATATCCTATATAGAACTTTATAGGTAGTCCCTATAAGCTTTAGAAGTTTTATAGCCGTTACCCTAATAAACCTAAACCGCTAAAGTACCTAGATAAGTAGATAGAATGCTAATATAATAAAGATAATAAGCTACCAGAAGAATATAAGGACAAAAACGCCCCAGAAATTTCTTAGTTATGTAAGGTATTAAAATATCCAAGAACTTTAACCGGCGGTTAGAGTTATCTAATTGGCCAGATTCTCTTGCTTATAAAGATTTATAAAGAGGTCTATAATGCTATTATAGTCTAACACCTTAGGAGCGGAGATATTAGAGTTACCTTAAGGGACTAATAGGTAAAGGAACAAGCCGTTAGGGCAGGGGATAGGCTAGGAGAACGTATTGGCATAAAAGTACTTTATAAAGATTACCCAGTTAAAGTCCTAGCGGTTCCCCTAAGCCTTAGGATAGAAAAGGGACGCCAGGCAGATAATATAGTAACTATATATAAGATAGTAAAACAAACGAAACGCCTTATACTAGGACTGTTATGCGATGCGCTACCCATACCTGCGGTATGGGCTGGAGAGCTTATAAGGCATTCTAACCGGCAGCCCGTCCAGTCGCGAGACACTGCTGCCACCTTTTTGGTGGTTTGTATGGTCGAGTGGGTTGGGCTTAGGCATAACAAGGACTTAAGATTACCCAAATCTAATAGCTTTAATAGAAAAATGCAAACTAAGTATATAACGAAAATAATAAAAGAATATAAGGGTTGCTAGAGACTTACTAGGGAAACGCCAGTTAAACGTATAGCTCCCTTATTATTAGTATATATATACTAGAAATGCAAAAACTCCTTATTTAAAAAGGTATTATTATAAATAGCCTTATATACAATGTAAGGCTCTATAACTACAGACTCCGCCTAAAATAATATTATCGCTATATATAATAGGGGTATACTGCGGCTACTATATAGGCCCCTACAATATAAGACACTGCTTAAATTAAAACTAAATAAAATGTGTAAACTGCTACTAAAGCATATATAAGGCGTAGGAGAGAGAAGACTGTATTAAATATAGGAGACAGAAGGTAAGGGCTTAATAACTATAGGAATAACTACACGCTAGGTTATATAAATAGAAATAATAGGCAATAAGCTAAGGGGGCGTAGGTGCCTTTCTAGCGTTTCTTACCTTTAATATTAGGGGGCTAGGCTAGCTATCCCAAGCCTTAACGGGCTAGAAATAATACTATATAATATTACCAGACTATATAGGGATATAAGGGTTACAAGGGATATAAGGGAGAGGACGCCTTATAGGAAGACCCTTATAGACAGCTATAGCAAGCTTAAAACCGGGATAGTTAAGAATTAGACTTAACGCGGTAAATATAACATTTATAGCTAACTCTTAAAGGGTATATAGCTAACTAGTAAGAATAGGGGAAGAACCGGAGATAATAATAGATTTAGATATAAAAGCGCTAGTAGGAACATAAGATATAGAAACAAAAAGCTCTATATAAAATAAGTAGTAACTAGGGTATAGATATAAGAGATAGAAGTTTTAAATATTCTAAAAAAAGTAAAAATAGAAGAAGTAAGAAATAATAAAGAGGCGAAGAACCCTCATTAGGGGTCCGCTACCTATCTATTATATAGTATAACTATAGCAACACAAACCACCGTCTTATAAGGCCCTTACTAGATAGTCTAGACTTAGAGAGATACTATATCCTTACTATATAAGAGTCGTACTATAATACCTATATATAATTAATATACTGCCCCTAAGGATTTCAGCTCCTATACGAACTAAAAGCAGCCATATACATATACTTTATAATTAGTAAGACTATTAGCCTGTCCTTATAGTTATAGTAGGTAGTTAATCCAAATATTATAGTTATAATAATCTAGATATATAGAGGACTGGTATAAATTATTAATATATATAACCCTAGGGTTAAAGGGGTCCTATAAATAGAGAATATTATATTAGTAATAAGCTTACTTAAAACTAAAGGTATAGAGTTTATCCTATTAGGAGATATAAACCTCTACTACCCGTAATAGGGGGGTATCTACGTTACTACTAAATAATAGGTAGAGTGCCTACTAAAAGCTATTAGTGACTTAGTCAATCGAGACATAAGCACGGTAAAGGGTCGCGCAAGCCTATACGATTAGATTGTCTATAAACGAGAATCTAAAGCTAGGGAAAGGAAAGGAGAAGAAGAGCAGCGCCGTTCGGTGTTTTATAAGATCTTCGCGTTACGTAATCGCAATATGCGGCAATCTGTGGCAATCTGTGGCGACTTGCCGGTGTAAAGTTCTGCTAAGTTCTGCCAGTGCCGTAACATTACCCCCCCCTCCAAAAAAGCCTGCCCTTAGGCTTTGTCGCTAAAAGTCTTGGGACTTCTGTTTCTAATTATCCCCTAAGCCCCTTTACTTTTTCTATGCTTAGTTATATTATAATTATATACCCAGATATTGTCTTTAGGGGGGTAGGTTCCCTATACTCTAGATACACAGCTACGGCAGCCTAGGTGCGGTTTACCGGTAAAAAGGGTTTTTATTTATTTTTAATTTTACTTAGCCGTTAGAGGATTTAATTAAGGGTTTACTAAAGGGGCGTCTAAGGTTCGCTAAACTGGCGGAGCCATTCTACTAGCTATATTAGTTTGTTATAGCTAATAGTTACTCCCCTATAACTATAAATACTAGACGCGTCTAATAGGCTTTATATTTTATTAGATGCCTTCTTAATAGAGGTCTTTCTGCTTTATAGTGTGGTATTCGCCTATTCTTATTGTGGAGGGCTATTGCTAGGCGTGGTTTTGGTAGACGCGCGCGAGTGCGAACTACTATTATTTAACGTATGCCTCCCCTGTAATATATATATCTCAGGGGGATTCTCTAGGTGTTTTTTAGGGTTCTTTTGGTTGGTTTTAGTCTTTTTGGGCCGGGTGTAGCAAGAGCTCCAAAACTAGTAACTTTTAAAGGAATTATATACTTTATCTATAAAGCAATTTACTAAATAGGCTATAATAAGACTACCTAGGAACTATTAAAGAACCTAAAAAACGCTATAAGAAAGGTAGAGAAGTATTAGAAGAAAGTAGGTTAAGTAATATTAATGAAATAGAATTACTAAAGAATAAGTTACCTAAGGAGGACCTAAGAGGAGCAGCTGCCGAGCTACTTAAAGTTATTTCCTTCTTTATTAGAAGAGAATCCTTTCTTTTATTAGCCTTAAGCTCCGCTAAGCCTTATTTAACTAGCTTCTACTCTTTTAAGTAGACCTTTTATAACCCTTTTTAAGACAGGATAACTAAGCGTAAGCGGCTAGTTAAGCGTTAAATACTTACCGTTCTTTAGCACAAATATACTCCCTATTATCTTAAAGCTTTTATACCTTAGTAAGGGCTAAGGCAAGTTTACCCTTAAGGTAAGAGGCCTTAAATTAAATATAAGACCCTATAATAAATTAGATAAGGTACTATATGCCTATAGAGGATAATAGAACGTATATACTTAGCGTTAGAGACGGATTAAATGTTATAAGATACTTAATATAGGAGAGGGGATAGTAACTAGAAGGATCCGCGATTATAATATAAACTAACCTCTTTTTAATACAGCGAGAATAGGATAGCGTAAGTAAAAAAATAATTAAAATAAGCCGATTATAATAAGAATCTAATAAGAGGTATTAGGACTTAAAAAGGTTGTTAAATTAAAGACGGGAATACTATACCTCTAATTAATAACTTAGAGATATAGAGTATCTTTAAGGACAAAGATAGAGAGGAGGAGGATAGGGTTAATTAAGTCGGTTAGTATTTCTGTTAATCCCTCAATATTAATTTCCGATTCTGTCCTCCACTCTTGGTACGTCTTGTTTCTCCATATCGTTATCAGAAGCTTGACGTTAATAGGAAAGATTTTGCGAACAGTGCATTGTTATCACCGATTAAAGGTTGGACCTCAAGAGTCATACAATCTCCAACCTTTAGCCATTATTTTCGTGATAATTCCAATGAGACAATACTTTGTCTTTGGCTTAACTCTTCAATCCATCCAATATCATTATTTGCTGTGATTTAGCTTTGATGGTAATAATAAATATGAGTTATCAGTCTGGGTTTGGCGCATCTTCATTATTCTTCCTCATTGGTGTGGCGTGGTTTTACAGGAGAAACCGGGTAACTGGAAAGCCAAAAAGGTATAGTTCTAAATTGATGATGAATTTTTAATAGCACACCCCGGACAGCTATCTGCAGCGACGCAGCTCAAACGCGGAGAACGTGCTTGGTTGAACACGGTTTAGTTTTGCTACCATAAGATTCTGCAAGGCTCTTTAGCCACCTATGCCTAGGTACTAATCAAATGTTTAGTTTCGCCTAGCTTCTCCATTACCAAAAGATGTGGCGAAGCCTTCTCTAAGGATTTATATTATCAGATCGAGCCGTCGCCCAACTTCGAACGGCGAAACACCGACCCAATCCAGATGCGACCTTCTAAAACTAAATATCACTTGACAATAGGTGCTTTCCTCAACAGCCATACTTTTTAAAGGTTCTGGTCTCTTGCAGCCCTCGAAAATGCCACCATATTAGAGCTTCTTGATAGGACAAGACATATCTTGACCGAATTCGTCTTTGGAAACAATTGATTGAGAACCATGGGAACACTATAGTAGACGCAAACAAAATAATTGCACCAGCAGTCAATGAATTCTATACTTGGATGATGGGTACCGACCTCCTGCTCCGGTATCCTATGATGTTTCAAGTAGTTCAAAATACAGACTCAGTTCCTGAAAAACAGCCACAACCCTTCTCACCAGCCTTACCATAGCAGAGACTATTGCCATCAGCCCTCCCGCAACAGCAATCGAAGCCCTTCGCCTACCTGGTTCCCACATCGACACAGAATTTCTTTTCCTCTTGCCCTCATCTAACCCTGCTGACGAAGGCAAGTACAAGCTCGGAGGCTACGTAGCCTGTTTCCCCTCTGGCTTCCACATGCGTAAGAAAATTAACCTTACGCTTGTGAACATACATACCCCGGTGTCGGGCTACGCAGCTAAGCTTGAAAAATTGATGGATCGGATTTTTGCGGCGTTGCCTGTTGGTAAAATAGTCAAGCGAGTTAACTGGGATATTACAACGAACATAGATCTATTCGTGCTCGGTGGGAATCGCATTTACGAAGGAGAAGATACTAAAGAGGAGAAGATCGATTTGGTGAAGACAGTGCTGAGGTGTGAAAAACAAACGTTGCGTCGACCGTTAAAGAGTAAAGCGTTGGTATTTGCGTTTAAGACATTTCAGTACCCAATTAGGCAGATTAAGGAAGGAAGGAACGGTGAGCTGCTGGCAGGGGCGATTGAGGGGCTGAGCGAGGGCAGTGTTCCGCGTATGGCGTATTATAAGAGGGGTGTGGTTTGGGGCGAGACCGTTAAGAATTTTTTGGGAAGCTGATTGGAGGGTTCCTTGATGAGTTTGAGTGATGATGTTGAGGCTACCATGACACGTAGATAGGTGGGTTTTGCGGCTGTGCCGAATAGTTAGTTGAGTAAGGTAGTACGGCAAAGTTATCGTGGTCCTATACAGAGCCACCACGAGTTTGGCTTGGTTCGCCTGAAAATATCCAGTGTTTCGAAATATCCACGTGAAGGACCTGAGCAATATGAAACACATATCATGCCGACGTGAATGTAATAGCGACTGTGCACTGCCCATAAATCTCGATAAGTAGTTTGTTGTGTACTGCTTCTGAACCTCGAAGTTGTTTTGAGACTGGACAACGCTTTCCCTTACTGGTGATCTTCCTTGGCACTAATGGCAGGGCATGGTGGCATGAGCCACACCCAGAGTGGCTATTCATCGACACGCGCTGCGCACATCAACAAACCTCAATCCGACTTACCGCTATCATTGATACCTCACGAATTCACAGAAGGGCTAGCAAGCTCTAAAAACACCCTCTACGCCATTCGAATGAGTGCACATCAATCACTCGACCCTCTCTCCCCGATTTCCTCCAACCTTATTGGCGCCAAATACGCCTTCATCACGAAAGTTAGCGCCATAGATGGGATCCACGCCATGGGCGAGCGGGCGCATGACGATGGCACATACAGCTCTGGCTCTATGTCCGGCCTTACCTCCCTCGAAAACGACACGGACGACTTTGGAAAATTAATGATCAGGAACGCGCGGGACGAGCGACGGCTGAACGAAACACTGCGGGGCAACGTGCAGCCATTCAGAAAAGCAAGACCACACCCACGAGTTGGGCTTACGCTGGAGAATCTCGAGCGCAACAACGGGCTGGATAGTTCAGGGCCGGGAATTGGTGGGCAGAGACACTTTGACAGTCCGGGCAGTGAGCACAGCAGCGAGAGGTCTGACCCAGCACTGCGGCCGCCGACGGATTGGGGACGGAAGGGAAGGCATAGGAAGGATTGGCTCAAACGGATCACATCCTCAGACTCGCTAAAAACTACGGAGCAGAAGCCTGTAGAGCCTGGAGAGCAGGGTTCCGAGACGATATACCCTAGGCAAACGGTGTACACTGGAGATCAAAGCCCGCGCATTCATGCCTGGGCAAATTCAACAGCAGACATACCTTTGCCGTCGGTAGAAGATAGACCACTATCTCGCAGGAGCTCGAATCCGGGTACGCCGCCTCCGTCACGTCGACGCAATACCACCTTAGATAGGTTTCAAGAGTGGGATATGAACGAGGAATTCACGGCAGCATCACTGCTTGCGTCAACACCGGCAATTGTTTCTCGAAACACGGCTCTGGATGATATCAGGCAAAGGGAAATTGAGAGTCTCAAGGATCGAGCTATCACGACTACTCGGCTGGACAGAATCCACGAGACAGCACCACAGGAGACAAAACGAGTTCGATCTAGTTCAAGAGCCTCTTTACTTTCTCTCAACTCTCAGTCAAACGGCGCCGGTACAACCGAGCAAACTACACAAGCACCAAAGGAGTCCGAGAGCAAGCCGCTAACACTCACGGGCTCGATGCGAAGCAAAGGGAAGTCGCCAATCATTGGAGGAGATGGAGGAGAGACCATAGCAAATTCACCCATAGTGGTCTACAAGAGCGCTCAAACTGTTGGGGTAGTGGACCTAGGCATCCAGGCAAACGCGGAGACCAGCCCCAAGCGACCAGGCCATAGGAGAGAAGATTCACACGACCTCTTGAAACGTCTTGCTCGAGTAACAAGCCTGAGCCCTAGCCCTGCAAGGACTACAACATCTCGTCCTCCATCCACAGCGTCACTACAGCAAGAGAACATTCCACCAACAAATGTTGAAGAGAAAACCTCTGCCCAGGACTTAATGATTGCCAGCCAACAGGAGGAGACTCCCCCGGAGGTTCCAGAGAAAAGCCGCAGAAGAAGCCTGCAGTTCAAAGATATTCCTAAGGACACTCCCCAAGAAACAGTGAAACCTGAGCTACTTCAGGCTTTAAGCCAGGAGGCGCGAGCAGAGGATGTCGATGTCACACCAGCTCCAGTAGAGGAAACATTATTGAGTGCAAAGACCCCAGTAGTCACAGGAGCCTGGACAGATACTCCTGGACCGCGGGCCGATCGTCATGCTGTCTTTAACGCTCTGAACTCTAGCTCCCGCAGGTCAAAATCTCCAACGAAAGGAAGCCCAAAGAAAACGTCTCCTCAAAAGAAAAACTCAGATCAGGCCGTAGAAGCTTCACGGGCACCAGTAGAAAAGCGAGAGCCTTCACTCCCCACTTCAGCACTTGCGGCTATAGTAGGCGAGGCGAAATCAGCCCGCAGAGGCAGAGTCAACAATGAAGAATACGGTGATTCCACTATTGATTCACTAGAAGATATCATGTCACCCAGGGTGGAACATAGGACAACTCTTGATATGGACGAAGATACTCTGCAAGGTCTACAGCTTCCTGCTAGTGCTCCTAGAAACCAGGCCGAACGACAGCGGCAGCAAGAAATCCGTGCGCTACACAACATGAATACCAGATTAAGGGCAGCACGCACAAGCATAAGAGACGCAAGTCGCGGTATGGAGAGAGTGGAGCACCAGGTTGACTCTGTTGAGACTGGAGAGGAACTACCCCGAGAATCTTGTAAACGCTGTGGATGTGTGGCTGGTGGGCGTCGATCTCTCTCGCTCTCCTCTCTCTGGTCTGGATTCAAAAGACTCTTCTATGATAGGAATGGAGGTGGGCGATGGGGATTTACTTGCTTAGGGTTGTCGCTCTTGGTTTTCTTCACTTGGTTTTTCACAGAGACGGCGCTGTGGTATGTTCTTACCTGATTCAAACATTTCGATGGCGAAAACTGACCGGTGCTGCTAGTAATGCTTATTGCCACCCTATGTATGCACAAACGATGGATGGCTTCGGCGTTGATCCCGACGCTCCTCGATTACCTTTCGTCACTGTCACGGTACTATCACGACCATTCCGATGGCTATGGAAACCAATTTTGGGCTCGCTAGCCTGGGCAGGGAAGGCCATTTACCAGAGCTTTGCCGTTGGTGAAGGTGTTCGGACAGCTGGAACTCGGAGAGCGGCGAGATTCACCACTCGAATCTTCTCGCAAGCGACAGCAGAACCAGACTTGAGCATGGCGGATGATGAGTATCTATAGGAGTTTTTGGATTTTCTTTCAACTGGGTTACACCAAGCGCGGCGTTTTGGATTTGAACTACTATTACCATGCCTGAAGCGGTCCCAGGCCATGTTTGTGAATTCGTTCAGATGCCTTATATTAACTATTTGGTATGGGCTAGACCCCGGCAACGTCTTTCTGGCTTAGCTCAGAGATATTACTAAAGGTCATACTCCAAAAACTCGCATTTCCGATGCACAATTCGCTCAATATGTCCACGTGCTGTGTGCTTGGAAACCTGCCGTGCTTGCACGGCCGCGCAGACATTTTCTCCCACGGCCTCTAATTCATGGAGGATCAAGACGTGTGCCAAGGAAGCCGCCACATCTCTCCCCACAAACGCCACAGCCGGATTCGGAGGATGTACCGGGATTTTCTCACACCACAACGATCCTTATGCATTATCTGTTATATACTGTTCTAACCTATTATATATTAATTACATAGGGTTAATACAGATACTTAGACACTTAGTAGAAATCAACAGTGACGGCGCGGGGTTCTAGCTTTGCCCATAACGTGCCAATTAGGCCAAAAGCATATTATTTAATCAATAGGATAATCGAATAGCTAGATATTAAGGCTCCTAATACTACAAAAGAATCGCATTAGTAAACTCTATAACTCTATAACTTACTACTTTAAAAAAAATATTAAGGCGTTATATAGCTGTGCTTGTAGAACTTTTGTGCGGGAGCCGTCTTATCAAAATTTTTGCAGAAGATAAGAAAACCACAGTGATGTCAGTGGCTCGTGCATCCCTCATCCCGCAAAGCACAAGATGGAAAAGACAAAGAATTCCATGTTTTGCAGTCTTTCGGAGCCACAATTCAGAAATGATTGGCCTTTAACGCCCCACTACGTGGCAGGAGCCTGCTCGATCAACGCTAACGTGACCTAGTCAACTTTACCTCACTGTACGTCATGGCCACATCTTTTGTTTGCATCGCCTTCCGCCAACTGTTGCATCTTCTACTTCCTTCCTCAATATCAAATCTCCATTTCTTCCACGAAAACATCTCTGCATTCCATAATTGACCTGCACTTTTCTCCTCCCCCCAATTCCCTAATCAAAGGATGAGATTCTCATTTGTCTCCACCCTTGTGGTGGCTCTGGCTACTGAGGGTGCTATCGCCAGTACCTGGTTCGGCAAATCTGGTATGTGTTCATTAATCCTAAATGCCTCTCTAAATTTGCTTCCAATAAGTTTTATTTAATCAGCCGACCAGATAACTAATCGTTGATCAGTTTACAACAAATGGCATGAGACGGAGCTTGAACGATGGCTTTCTGACCATAATGTCCCTTACCCTACTCCAGCAGACCGAAAAGATCTTGAAAATCTTGTCAAAGAGAACTGGAACTCTAAGGTCGTAAACCCTTACCACAGTTGGGATACGCAGCAGCTCCAATCATACTTGAGCCTGAAAGGTCAGCAAGCAAAGAAGGGCACAGAGAAGAACAAGGACAGCCTTATTGCTCAGGTTAAGTCGTACTGGTTTGACATAGAAGACTCTGTCTCTAACTCATACGCAAATGTCCGAGACTGGATATTCGATAGGTATGAATTCACTGCGAAATCCCTCAATTTAGCTGTACGCTGGCTAACAGTTCGTAGTTGGACTGATTCTCAACTCAAGGCGTTCTGTGACCGTCACAACATTCCCGTTCCCCAGCCACGCACCCGCGACAACCTCCTCAAGAGTGCCCGCGAGAACTACCAAACTGTTGCGAACAAGCTCGGCGAGACAACGTCTTATCCTGGTAACTGGCTTTATGAATCATGGTCCGAGTCTGACCTCAAAGCCTGGTTGGATGAGCGTGGCTATTCTGTCTCTCAACCCACTACCCGAGACAAGCTGATTGCTTCCGTTCGTCGCAATTCTCATCTCGCTAGTCACAACATGGGTGCCGCTGCTGCCGCTGCCAAGAAAAGCCTCAGTGATACCCTTTTCGATTCTTGGAGTGACAGCCAGCTTAAGGAGTGGGCTGACAAGAACGGCATTAAAGTCCCGCAAGGTTCGAACCGCAATGAGCTCATCGCTTTGGCCCGTAAGCACAGCGCCAAGCTGACCGGTGATAATGTCGCCTCATCTGCTTCAAGTTACTACGGTGCTGCTACTTCCTCCGCTGGCAACGAGTATGCTCAGGCTACCCAAGGTGTCGCTTCCTATGTCGAATGGATCAAGCAAAAGCTCGGCCTCGCAGCTTCCAGCGCCTCTGCCAGCGTTTCCAGTGCTACTGGTGCTGCTGGAAAGAGTGCCTCCAGCGCTTCAGTTTCCGCTTCTAAATCCGCAAAGAGCACTGCGTCTTCCGCGTCAAAGTCTGGTCAGAAGGCTGCCGATGCCGCAACAGAGAGTGCCACCAAGAGCAAGAATCGCGTTCAGGAGGCTGCTCAGAAGGCGACCGATTACATTAAGGAGGAGTTGTAGAGGCGGAGGAACGGAAGAACGGAAGAACGCAACGATTATAAATTCTAAGGGAATGATGGTCTGTTTTCCTTGCATGCGATATGAGATCATGACTGTGGCTCTTTGGGAGCAAAGGATATGAAACACCTGTACTTTTAGGCTTTAAATTGAGCATTCTCCTTGAGTATATGGCAACAGATGAGCTATGGTGGATAGGGAACGAGCGTCTTCCTTTCGGAAGTGGAGGAAACTCTAGATAGCACGGAGTAGTGAATCGAGCGTGGCACTAAAATATGCCTCTTCTGTCGGTGTAAACATATATTGAGTGTGAAATAAAGTTTGAGTGTTGTGGTTTGTAGAGAGGCTTGATTCTGATAGCTCTTAAGGAGCCCATAGAGTCTCGGAGAGATTATCTATGCTCGACGGGGTGGCGGGTATCTAATGCGTCGACCATATTCGAAATCACCCAAAATTAGGAAGATTAGCAACGACATCTAGTGGGTAGGTTGAAATGGTAATAGCTTTTAGTTCTTGTTCATTTTCTTCTTCACAACCTCGCAGCATTCTCTCTAGGCATTCTGTCGAAGAAACTAGTCGTGATGCCTCACTTAATCCTTGGATAATTGACGCATTCATCACTTACCTGGCTATGAGAACTGTATATCATCTTACGATTAACATCCGCAACTCATCGACTCCAAAATCTAATTAAGGAAGTCCGTTTTGTTGTATAGTAAACCATCTACATGAGACAACTTCCTCTCTTCAAACACACAAATCAGCACCTTTCTTCCTCTCCCTACCGTCACACATCATAGCATCAGCAGTGCAACATGTCCTCGGCATTGTGGAACTGCTCGAGGAGGCCTTGTCCTACCTGTACTTCGGCGTCTTCAAGGCCCAGCTTGTCAATAGAACTTGGCGCGACTGTGTTGCTCATTCGGGGACACCGACAAATTTACTAGCTCCATGCTGTCAGGCTCGAGCACTCCGGATCCCCCATGGAATTTTATGAAGGGGATCCCTTGCGCACCGAAGCGTTCATAAAATTTTGGGAAGAAGCGTGCGGCGAACAGCAGCGCATGTGTGGCCATTGCGATAACGTCTATTTCTACGTTAGACATAAAAAGAGAAACCCAATCATGCGCACAACGTTCCACAATACCCTCTGCTGAGTAGGCAAAGGTGAACAATTTTCCCTGTAGACCTACATTTTCAGACCTTTCCCCGAAATTATCGCGTTCAATGGGAAGAATCGCGGGGGTGGGTCATGGCGGCATACGTTTGTTACTTAGCCGCCGTGTATAGAAGTCTGGGCCTACTGCCCTAATTATGATGGTGAAGATCGCTCGATACATGCCTGACACTGGCATTACCGCGTGTTCAAGGATGCCAATGTTGTCTGGATGGGGTAACTCTTCGATGGTTTAGAAGAAATGCACTTGGATGATAAGGAGATCCAATGGTTTGAAATGGTGTTATTATAGACGCACTTCGTGGAACATACACGTCGAGATCTACAGGGCGTAAGGCGTGCATTTTCCAATCGGAAGAGCGTTGAAGGCACACAATTTCTGCTAGATAACTCTCCAGCATAAGCGTACCGTTTGGTCTCTTTTATAGTAGCGTCCGCACCCCTAATATCAAGTTTGTGGAGAATATAATGGTGAAGCTGTTGGCAATGAGATATCTCGGTGGCAGACGCCTAATGAAACGTTCTGAAGTCCTCCCACTATTTATTCTTCATGTGTGCCTGGTGCCCGACCGGCTTCTCTGAAATTGTTACCATCTGATAAATCTGATGTTGCAAAGCATACCCTATCATTCTGTATAAATACCATCTTTATCCACCTTCCAATATCCATCATCCCCGCTAAGGACTCACAGCCGGAAAACCAAGGAGAAGGGGGTATCGTGTCATACGCAATCTGCCGTGTGTCATCCAATCCATGAACGTAAAAACACAGCCCAACCCGTATACTAAGCCGTGCCCAGCCCTTCCCCGATCCATGATAAATATAGTCAAAAACTTCATTAGATAAATCTGTAAGGCTAGACCCACCCTGCACTCCCATACCCCGCCGCCTCCGCCTCCACAGCGGTTCGCCGCACCTCCAGCTCGGCCGGATCAAGCTCAACGTGCTGCAGCCACGGCCCGACGCGCGCAGCACCGCGCCTGCTGCCATCTTTCGCCAGGCCAGCCATCACGGCCGCATTCACGGGTGCCGGTTCAGGTGCCGGCTCGGGCTCTTCTTCCACTTGCACTCTTTCCCGAACTGTCCTCCGCCTGTTGACTCTTGGCAGGACCGGCGGTGGATTGGATGCGGCTGTGTGGGCACCTCCGGCAGTGGGATAGCGGACCGTGTATGACTCGTTCAGATGGTGCGAACCGGCGTTTCCAAGGCTGAAGACCTGCACGTTTACCCCGCCCTCTGAGGCAGTAGGTGTTGGGTTGAGTAAAAGCTGGGCCTGTAGATGGGCTGCTAGTGCCTCGTCTGCGCGCTCCTGGACGCGGCGGTCGGTCGTGTGAGAGGTGTAGATAGTGTGGTTGCGGCCGCGGCTGCGGGGAATTTCGTCCCAAGAAGCTTCGTTTTCGAAAACTTCGACAATGTTGATAGTGGGGTTTTGGTGGACACGAATTTCATTGATACGGTCGCTGTTGTCGATGTTGGAGTAGTTGAACCAGGGACAGTTGCAGGTTTTCCATTTGGCGGCGCAGAGCATGCAGAATTGGGCTGTGCAACGGCTGTAGTCACCTTTGTTAGCATGATTTTGTCACCTCTAGCTGCTTTGGGCGTTCTTAAGGGAGTGAATGTAAGATAGGGGTGGAAGAACTAACCAAGTCATGTGGTTGCAGCCCTCTTTCAGCTCTACCATTGTTTTGCAGTTATAGCATCTCTGCCAGCCCTTTTGCTTCGCCATCTGTACTATCTGCTTCGTCTCTTCATCCTTGGGGCAGTCTTTCCGGATGTGCCAGATCCCATTGCACAGTACACACACCTTCGTTCTACACCGTCCGCATTTAGCATACTTCCGCCCGACCGTAAGGTCCATGCGGATGCTTGATGGCTTGACCCACTCTCCGCACCCCTTCATTGGACAGTATAGCCGATCCTTCGTTGTGTACTCTTTATATTTCTGATTCCATAACTTCTTGAATTTATCGTCGAAGAGCCGCTCGACGTACTTCAGGGGAATATGCTCGGAGGAGCAGCAGGTGGGGGGCATGTGTTGGGGATCGTTGACGGAGAGAGCAAATTGGCGTTTGAGACAGGGATAGCACATTCGGTGACCGCAGGAGAGCTTAGCGGTTTTGGAGGCTGGGAGGTCATCGGCCATGCAGATTATACATTCGACCCTGGCAAGGGGGTTAGTGGTGTCGAGGCAAGTATATGCCCACAACTTACTTAAGCTCGGCCTTTTGTACTATTGTTGGCGCTGATCTTGAAGGTGGCGGCTTGAAAAGTGTAGCTAGAAGGCCGGAACTTCTGCGACCGGGTGTGGCGCTTAGGTTTCCTGGTGTACCCGTCCTTCTGACAACCGACGGAGCGTGAGAAGGTCGAACGGATGGAGGAGCTGTTACGGGAATTTTCACAACTCGAGCTGTTGTGTTGCTCCGCTTCAAAGAAGGTCTTGTCATATACACTCTGGGAGCCTCGCGAGCAGAAATGCTTCTAGAATAAGTCAACGGCCGGTTCTCAGACCGAGTATCAGGAAGGGATATATACCTATTTAATTTGGGGGCTTCAACTTGTTGAATGGAGACACTCCTTGGAGCTGCACGGGGTTCACTCCGCGGTCGCGATTCCTGCCTACTCCTCGCTCCACGACTTCGCAAATCTGGCTCCTCTTCTGCAACACGTCTTGAAGAGCCAGCTACGCCGTGCATCGTGTCTCCATTCCTCTTTACAGCCCTTACTCTTGACACCCTCACAGTCTCAACTGGCCGTCTTGCTCTGCGCTGCTCTCGTGAAGGTGAAGTATCCCGAACCGAACGAGGCTCCCTCCGCTCTCGAACCTCTCTCGGCCTGCCGTACACGTAGACTTCACTGCCATCGTCCTCTTCTGGCTCCTTTTTCTTCTTGCGCTGTACTACATCTCTCTCCCTGCGCCATTCCCTCCGCCGACTATCTGCCCTCCGCTCCCTCGACCTCTCGACAATATCCCGCTCCCGTTCTCTCATGTGAACTTCCTGCGCCATGTGCCTCACACTTCTAGCTCTCATCCTCTCGTCTTCCGGGCGACTGTAATATTCCGACCGTGCCCTTCTCAATTCGTCTAAACCCAGCCCAGCCGGGTCCCGCTCAAAATCGTCGTCGCGCTTCTCGTGGTAGGGTCTGTGGCGCCTGGTGCGACGCCTAGGACGGTGCTCGTCGGTATAAGAGTCCAGGTTTCTGGCCATAAGTGCAGAGTGCGTGATCCATGGGAGCCTCGCGGCGGCGAAAGCGAGGCAAAAAAAAAGGGTTTGGTGTGCGGGCGTGAGAGTCCGTATGGTGCGCTGACTGATACCTGGGCGAGGGCGTCGCCGGCCGGCCGGCCGTGCGAGTTGGGTTGATGTGCAGGGCGGTGAGAGGCGCGGGTCGGGCAGGGTCCGTGTGTCGAGCTTAGGGCTTAGGGCAGGGGGAAGGGCGCGAGTTGCGACCACGGCTCGGGCCATTCGTCACTGAATCCGTCACCCGACACCCTTTAGGGACATCATCTGAGTCGGGCCTGCAAGCCATCTGTTGGGCCGCCTGTCGTTGTCCGTCTGATATGCTTGTGGGCCGGTCACGGCAGAGCAAGTTGCTGTTGTCAGGTATGTATGCAGTCTGAGAGGGCCAAAGCTTTCTGCCATTCCCAATGCCCTTCCGACCTGGCAGCCACAAAGGGAACATACATGTATAGTAGCGTTCATGGGTATCCATTTCCCACTTACATAGCAGAAACCCCGCCCCCGAAAAAAAGGCCCGATCCCAAAATAGGCCCAGCAGGAACACCAGTTCTCCACTCAATCCTTCTCTAAACTGATTTGGGTTGAGACCTCCCATTTCTGCCCCCCACTCCCATAACCGCCTCCTAACCTGTTCCGAACCAGACTACCTACTCGATCCCTAAGTCGGCCGATTTCCTCCAGACTCCTTACTCTGAGCTTCAGGTTTGCCTGGCATAGCCCATAGTGCACTTGCCAGAATTTGGCTTCTTCAACAGCAATGACAGCCGGGTCCGTTTCGATGTCGTGGATGACTCCCGCAACTCCAGGTCCGGAGTATGACATCATGAGCATCTTTCCAAGAGTCCAGCCAAGTCGCCAGCCTAGTGCGACCATCGAGATGGCGACGGCAAAGGAGAGGGTGCGGTCTAGCCAGACGTACATCTGAATACTCAAAAGAGGTAGGAGGAGGAGCAGAGCAGAGCACGAGAGAGTGAGGAAGTGCGAAGGGTTGCTGAGAACGGAGGGGAGCGAGGCGATGGCCCCTAATCTCGTCACCTTGCCAATCCGTGCATGATTCTTAAGTAAAATGGCAGAAACGAGGGTGGACATGATGGCGCATAGAGCAGCAAGATCAATGCTTCCAGGCGAAACGCGTTTGTGTTCGTGCGGATGATGCGCTTCATGCCCACCTTTGTCCTCCAGGGCGTGTGTGAGGCTGTGCGAGATCAAGTCGAGGCCCAAAAAGAGGAGTCCTACAGACATGCCGAGGCCTGCGACGACTTCAGAGCGCTCAAACCCAAAGGGGTGTCGTATGCTTGACCGTTTCCACACCTCAAAGTTCCCGCCTACATCCACGGCGACGCAGAGGAATGCTCCCAAAGCATCATAGCAGAGTAATCGTGATAGCACTGTTAGTGCTAAGGATTCATGGGCGCTCCATTGAACAAAGCCTGCTACGAAGAGATGGCAGAAGCACCATACTCCTCTTAGGGTCTGCTCCCTTGACATGCTCGACCGATATTCTTTGAATGTGGGTATTGGGAGAGAGGCGGGTAATTGGAGAGGCGCACGAGGAGGCGGCTCTAAGAATATCTGATGAGATACGCTACTATGTTTGTATTTGTGACCGCGACGCCGTCCAATATCCTGTTAGTGTTAGAATATATAATTCAGGTGGTGAATATGCATACGGCTTTATTTGCAGCTGGCTTTCCAGCGGTATACTGTACAGGCTGGAAGTTGAATGGGTTCTGGACCTTCTCAGATCCACTCAGAGATGGCGTATCATTCTCGCTCCCTCCACCCATGGCACTCATAGGACTGTACGGGAATGTCGAGCTAGCCGGGCTGAAGATAGTACTCGGTGTAGGTCGTTGGGACATTGAGGCACCAGGACCACCAAGAGTGCTAAGCCGCTCAGGAGGAAAGGTGGCAGATAGTGGAGACAAAGCATCTGGATTGAATCTTAGTCGTGCAGGGGAGTATGGCTGGTCCAATCCCAAGCCAACTGGCTTCTCGTCGTCTTCGGGGGGTGGTGTAGGTGTCCGCGGCGGGGCTGGAATAGGCATTCCAGATGCCATGATGTCGGAAATATATGGTAAGGTACAATTGCGGGTTATGTGTACTCCATCAGTAATATAATCAAGCAATCAAATTGCTATAATGTGGTGGTGAGATATAAAGAAGGGAGAATGTTTTGGACGCCAACGGTGCGGGGTTACTTCGGCAATCATTACTACATTTCAGACTCTTCGCCCGTTCTCCGCAACCATCACCGCATCCTGCCCAGGTGGATTGGTGCTGATGGCAACCCCTCAACGATGAACAACAATAAATAGCCCAACATTGGGCAGTGGATGGGTTTGGCAAGACAAGAGCATGGAAAATGGGCAAGCCGCAACACAAAACGGCGGCGTTGGCGTGCTCCATAATTTGCTTGCAAACGGAGATGTGAGCAGCAAAGCCAGCGATGCGGGTCCCGGAGGACACAAACGAAGTCTATCTGGGAGTATAATGGCCAAGTTACCCTTCCTGCGGTCCTCCACCGAAGATAACACTCCGCGATCACCACCGAAAGGCGAAGATGATCCTCCCGAAAATGACCATGACGATGATATCCCTAAGCGAAGCTCCGCAATGGCTAACGCGATGCGCCAGAGTAAGGGGCGTAAACGTAAAGGCTCATTGAGAAAAACCGCTATTTTGGGAACTGGCAAGCTACGTGAACGACGTAACTCGATGCTCGATCACCAGAAAAGATCTGATGGCCCTCGAAGTCCTTCAAAGCAAACAGCTGATCCTCATGGCGACACGAGCCCTACATCTCCAGATGAGGAGACAACTCCTCGCCGGTTCAGCTATGAGAACCCATCCCTAACATCTTCCTCAGAAAACGGCTGGACGCCTTCCCAGAAACTTACTCTCAACACTGATACCACGCAAACACAAGAGATTCACGACCACGCAACACCTCGTGCGCTTGCGTCTCCACTCACAAGCCCTCTCGGCGCATATGCCTCTACAACTGACGATGATGATGGTCTTTCCTTCTCTCGGCGTGCTCTTTCTGGTAACAGCAGCTCGTATTACCCTGTACAACTTCAACCACCGGGCCAATCATCGTCTATCCAACGCCGCCGTTCCAACAAGGCTACATCCTCCATCCCGCTTCCACACACGCCATCTACCACCATTTTAGAGGAGGAATGGGACTATAGCGAGACAGAATGGTGGGGCTGGGTTGTGCTCATTGTAACTTGGATTGTCTTCGTGGTGGGCATGGGATCATGTCTTGGCATCTGGAGCTGGGCTTGGGATGTAGGAGAGACGCCATATGCGCCGCCAGAGCTGGAGGATGATCCGACATTGCCAATTACCGGCTACTATCCCGCTTTGATGGTGCTCACTGCTGTTATGGCGTGGGTGTGGGTTGTGGTGGCTTGGGTGGGCATGAAATATTTCAGGCATGCTAAAGTTGTTGGAGAGGATGGGTAAGGTAGATTTGGAAAGGAGGCCGTTTCACAGCTCAAGACGAAGCCATGATATCATTAACAAACTGGGGTTGGTCTGAATCTTTGGCGTTCCATATTCACTCCAGCGCCTAGCGTCTCCACATCTCCACCTGCCATTTAATCACTATAATCGCATCTCGCTAATTCATTCACACATGGGCCTTTATCAAGGGCACTTCTCTTTTCACTTTGACACATTCTTCCAACTACCTCTCACCTCGCCTTGAGGAGTCTCCATCTTCTGCGAGTAGTAGTCAAATGGACAGTACTATTCAGATCATGCACAGGTTGTTTACTAGAAATGCATCCAACGACAAGATCATATCTAGACCTGCGCCTGTGACGGTGTCTCCAACAGCTCTTCCAACAGGCCCTTCAACAACGCCTCCAATGGCGCCCCCTATCCAGCCACGACAGAATACAGAAAGCCTGGCCGGGCTGCGACGAAATCCACCACGCAAGGCGCGCCGAGTAACGATATTAGACATCAACGGTTCAGACAGTGAAGATATGAAGAGGCCAGTAAAGTGAGTTAATCATTATCGGCATCTACACTAGATGCTAAGCACTAATAGGCCTCATTTCAGGAAGCGGTCGTTACGGAAACCTAGACCTTTCCGATTCCTCAACCTCCCAGCTGAGCTTCGCAATATGGTTTATGGATACCTTCTCATCAACAATCGTTGCAAGAACGATCCCGTCTTCAGTGCCCCGGAAATAAAGAAAGGTATAAGAAAGCGTGTAGCCATCAATAGAAGGAGGCAAACTCTATCCAAAAAGAGAGAGGAGGAAGGGAAGAAATCCGTTCAACGCAGGGCGCCGGCTACCGAACCACTTGCATACATCAGCATTCTTTCTGCCTGCAAACAAATTCACGACGAGGCAAAGGATATCCTCTATAGGAAGAACTCATTTCGCATAGCCATTCGAAACTTCAAGTGGGACAATAATCCTGAGTACATGCAGTTGGATTGCGGTCTTTACGGCTGGGATTTCCCCCGAATCACAAACTTACAGCTGGAGCTCTCTATAGATTGGCATGCCGACCTTGCCACACGCGTCAATTGGGTTGGTCTCACTAAAGCTATGCCAGCCTTAAGGAGGCTTCAAGTATTTGTTACGCTTCCGGATCCTTCGCGTTGGGGTAGGAGTGAGCTCAGTGATTGGGGACAGGTTGACTGGAAGTACAAGGCCATTTTCAGGGACCTTGTTGCAGCAATTCCTAAGTCCGTCAATGCTAAGTGGGGTCTTACTCTTAGACAGAAGGTTCGGGAATTTAAAGATAAAGACTATGTTGAAGGCAGGGTGTTACGCGCAATGTATCGGGAGTTCGAAAATCAGCAGGGAATTGACTTAGAGACTCCTGGCGACACGGAAGTGAATGAGGATGATGCGGAGAGTGTGGTAGATCCGAACGCTGACTACAGTGGTGTTTTCGATGAGGACTGAAACAGGGTACCCAAGAGGATATCACTATATCAATTTCTAGAATACTTGCTTCGGAGTGCTTTCGGAAGGGTTACTTTGAGCCATCATGGTGGATATTAGCGACTTGTAGTCAACGAGCCAGAAGCAGACATTGGAACTCAAATATCGTCCAAAAATTCGGGGATATTACTGTCCCTCTAAGGGTTTCTAGCAGCAATTTGAACCGTGATGTCACTACAAGAATAATTGCAAAGGGACCTTTAAATTTTAAATTTAAGACGGCGGGTTCTTGAACCTGACCGAAGAACGTAAAATGCCGCGAGCCTGCGGAATACGGGCGTGGCAAATTTAATTCGCCAATCTCCGCGCCAAGATAAGACTAAACATCAACTCAAGGTCCAACAAGCTAAAGCCGGAATTCAAGCTTCGTGGTATCATTCTCACAGCCATGCAAACTTCCCAGTTGGCAAACTCTCTCGCCACAGCAGAGCAGATTTCATCTTCGGGATCCCAACTAGATGGCATTCCCGCTGACCTTGAAAACTCCATTCAGTTCGCAGGCGCAAGACTCATCCAGGCCGCTGGAATATTACTTCGACTTCCTCAAGAGATAATAGCGCAGGCAATTGTGATATTTACGAGATTCTGGATAGGATCAGAAGGTGGGAGTCTCGCCGAATATGGTGCTGAGGTGGGGTTGCGTATCATCAGTTTCGAGCTCAGATTGAGCTAATACAGACCATAGCAAGTTTCCTCAGCCTCCTTATACCTCATCGCGAAGCTCTCTGCATATCCTAAATCACCCCGCAGTATCTTGAATGTTTACGCTTACCTGGATTCATTCCCTTCTACATTCATCGAACCCGAGAAGTTGCAAACGAACAATACTGAATCATGTTATCTTTCAGAGGGATCATACCATGCTCAGCGCACTCTCCTTCTAAGGACAGAAGCCCATATTCTCCGCATCCTTAGCTTCCAAACACACGTGTCTCTACCGTACACTCTATGCATTAATTACCTCCAGACTCTTGATGTGTTCAACCAACCGCGTGCCTCGGAACTCGCGAAACGAGCGTTTGCGCACCTCAACACAGCACTCCTTAGTCCGCAATTACTATATCTTACGCATCAGCCTCCTTGTCTTGCCACTGCTGCTATTTATCTGGCAGCTAGGGAGGTTGGAGTTAAGCTACCTGATAATGAGTGGTGGGAGGTCTTTGATACAGATCGGGAAGAGCTTGGGTTTTTAGTCGTTGGGCTGATGAGCATGGAAGGATTTGTGGCAGAGGAAAAGGCAAAATGGGGGAAGAGGAAAGTCCCAATGACCGTAGACGATGTGGAGGCTGAGATAGAAAGAAGGAAAATAATGAATGGCAATGGTTGAAATAGAATAGTCTGAGACTACACGCCACCGTATGGCAGCACGACGCAAAAATAGTCGCCTATCTGCATTTAAGACAGGCGCAGTGTTTCTCGACCTTAAACTACTTCAAGACGTTGTCTTGGAGTTCAACAAAAATTTCTCAGCACAATGTAAGATTACCATCCTAAACTGTTGAAGACAGGGCTGAAAAATCAGAGGATTTCTTTGTTCACTTGATGCCGTCAATATTCATGCACGCCGTCGTGTCCGCAATGTATATCTACAGCGTGCGAGTTGTTCCTTGCAAACAACGCCTTTGTTCTTTGATAACACATTATAATTCTATATTATATATCCCCATCCACGCACCGAATTTGTCACGATTGTGGACTACTTTAGCTTTTCCTCTCGTTCTTCACTACGAACCTCAATGGTTCAATCTTTGCTCCATCAAAAGCCAGCAAAATGCAAAGAATACCTAGTGTTTCTCTCAATCCAGAATACAATCTTCTCGCCAGCTCCACTGAGCACTTCCAGAGGGGAGACGGTGGGCGCCGACAAGTGCCTCTCGCTCTACTTAATACGCGGTTCGGTCGCACCCAAGAAGTGCGGCCACAACCATCTAAGCAAAGGCTGAGAGACACTTCGTTTGCTCGTCAAACAGCTTCCTTGCCACCTGCTCCAATATCTGCGGGCCAAGACCCCCCAAATATCACGAATCCGGCTCATATGTCGATAGCACAGGGCTTTCCCGCTCAACTAACTCAGCCTCCTAACAAGCAGTCTAATGATGAGTCTGACGAGGAGTTTGACTTAATTTACGAGTGGTACACAAATCCTGCGCTAACAACAACCCATTTTTCAAAGTACGTAAAGCCGAGGAGAACTCCATGCTTGTCCAATGAACCCCCAGACTTATTTCATGAAGGCTACGAGAGCTCTTACCCATTACCGGAGGTCGGAGTATCAGATCGCAACCTGCTTCCAAGCCAACAACCAAGTTTTTCAGAAAGACCGAGCCAAGCCAGAGGGAGTTCATGGAATCATATGAACTTAGACAAGGAAGTTGCAACAGCAAACCTTCCCTTAACCCAGAGCGATCTCCGAAATGAGAGGCCCGAAGCGAGCTCGGGCAATAGTGAGTTATCAGCAAGCTACGATAGGCATTTGTATCAAACTGATTTATTCAGCAAACCAACTAGCAGATTTTATAGATCTATTAAAAACGTTAAAAATATTATTAAGCTTATTAATTATTAATTTATATTTATATTTATATTTATATTACATCAATAATTTTTTCTAAAAAATATATATATAGGTCACTACTAGTTATATACCCCCTAATTGATATATATACACTCCCTACCCAAACAAGCTTAAAACCTTCCACTTTAAATAGGTGTAAGAGTATACATATTAGATCCCGCAAGAGTCGCGATAGATTCGCAATCACTCTGTCTTTTTGGCCGTATGGCGACGTGGTGCGGGACACGTTACAATAGGTTAATGTACTACTAAATCCGACTAGTATTAGCCTTTAACTTAATAACTTTAATCTATTCGTTTTAGTTATTTAGGCTTACTAGGATTCCCGATAAGATAGGCATTTATAATTAAGACAATAATAGAAGTAAGGCTTTAAATTAAGAATAATAATAATATAGTAGACGGCCCGGGCTTATAACTATCGATTGAAGATAGCTGTAAAAGGCTTAGTTAATAGAATAGGATCTATTGGTAGCCAGGTAACTAGAATTCCAAGCCGAGGACTAGAAGAAGGTCGAGGAGAGGACATCTATATACATGGCGCCAAGCCCCTAGCCGAGCCCCTGACTAGGGTCTGTAACAGTGCCGTATCAATGGCTCTAGAAGCTCTCTATATACATAAGGTAGGTGCAGGCAATAGAAATAGGTGGTAAGCAATACGATGGTAAGAAACAGGGTGGTGAGTCGTAAGGTAATAGGCATTAAAGATAGTGGTAAGACAGTGGTAAGAAAATCCGATTCACGTCAACACTGTTCTACTAGCCCCTAACGCAGAATTTTGACCGTCCATGGGAATGCAGGATCCTTTTCTCATCAGTTCAAAGATATATCAGGAGGCCTACGAGAATTACCAACTTTTACTCTGAGACAGTCGATCCACTCTCCTTCAAATCGATATTTTACTCGTACACTAGCGGCTTCGAAAAATATGCCAGGCCTTCTAATATCTAGCCTCCCTTGGTGCTCTTCTGAGCGCTGGATTTAATCCCCGAATCCATGGAAAGAATATCAGACAATTCCCATTTTCAATAGAAGCTTCAAAGAGCATCAAACTTGAGACTGAATGGAGTTTTGTGGTATTTGTGATGGTCTTTGTGTTATTGATATTTATTATATGCTGCTTGTCCATTTATCAGAACTTCTAGTGGGTATACCTCTTTCCATTCATCGGCAAGGAATGAGTCCGACAGTGAAAATTTAAATCTTTAGTGCCGTGAATTATCCAAACACTTCTGCTTTACAATGTCTTCAATATTCAAATTTCTGTCCGACAAGATTCTCACTCAGCTTCCACAGTCTCTCCGCGTTATCTTTATCAACTGCATACGGCATTGTTACACCGCCATGATCGATCTAGCAGTCAACCAAATACGCTCCACTGTTTTCCGCAATTGTCGGATCAAACGCCGCAACAACAGTCGTGGAAGCACCCTGCGACAGAGTCTTGAATGTCCAATCCGCTGTATTCCGCACATTTCCATTCTCATCAAGTACACCTAGATAAACAATGAATTTCAGCAGCTAATTGGCACTTTAGGAGTCATGGCGCTCACCTCTCGCCTTCCACGCCCCGGTAGGGATATGCCGACCCAGATTTGTCCAGATGGCACCAGGATGTAGACTGAAAGCCACTGCGCCTTTCGACTTCAGCTTCTCAGCTAGCGAAACCGAGAAGAGCATGTTCGCTGTCTTTGACTGCCCGTATGCTAGGCTCGGGTCATAATCCTTCCCATTCTGCGTACAAGAATGAGCATTTCTTCTCAGGTCAAACAACAGCTCAGGAACACTTACCCCAAAATTCCAATCCTCAAACCTCGCCGGGCCATATCTGTGTCCCCTACTACTGACATTTACAATCCTGGCACCATTTCTAGCTGCTAAAATCTTGCCCATGACCAAATTCGTAAACAAAAACGTGCCGACATGATTCGTTGCAAATTGTGTCTCGATGCCATCCTCGCTCAACGCAAATGGACACATCATTACTCCTGCATTGTTGATCAACACATCGATTGGCTCTGTCCAGCTATTGACTTCTTCTGCAGCTGCGCGGACGGTTCTGAATGAGCTTAAGTCCAGTTGAAGAAGTCGAGTCCTGACGCCCGGGGCAGCAGCTTTGATAGTAGTATCGGCTTCAGCCAGTTTAGAAGGGGAGCGCGCAGCGAGGATGAGTAAGGAAGGAGAGTGCAGGGCGATGCCGCGCGCGGTTTCGAGGCCGATACCGCCGGGGGAGACACCAGTGACAAGGACTAAAGTATTTTTAATTAACCGACTGAGTCAACAAGCAGATAAGGGTCCTGTCTACGAACCGGTCTTTCCATCTATTTGATCAGAAAATTTCTCTGCAGCCTCTTCAGCTGTAGTGCTGTGGTCGAATTGGAACATTTTCATTTGTAGATAAGGTGAAATCCGGTTGAGAAGTTTGAGGAACTTGTATTTGATGTTTTGAGATACCAAAGAGAACAGATTCTATTATTCTTATATAGCTACCCTCCGTAGCTGGTCGAACCTCCTAAGAACTTCCCGAGATCTGTTATAGCATCCTAGATCCTAAAGCCGACCTAACTCCGGAACCCTCTATTACTACGTGCTAACGCCACGCTCGCTTACTCAACCCAAACCTACGGGAAAGATTGTGGGAGATCGCTGTTAAGAATTCGCGGACAGGATCCGGACAGTAACTCTTGGTAGTAACTTTACTGTCCGAATCTTTTAATTGACGGCGGCTTAGCAGGCGGTAAAGGAAGCCAAGACACTACTTAGGGCCTATTTTAGCCTTCCCGTTATCTATTTTTACTCTTTCTTATGCTATATATATCTCCCCTTACGCGTCTCCTTCTACGCGTCTCTCTACGCGTCTCCTTCTACGTATCTCTCTACGCGTCTCCCTTTATAAGAGAGGCACGGGTAAGGTATAGGTAGAGATATAAGCAGAGGTATAAGTAAAGCTATAAGCAGAGCTATAAGCAGAGCTATAGGTAGGGCTATAAGTAGAGCTATAAGTAGAGCTATAAGTAGAGCTACGAGTAGAGCTATAAGTAGGGCTATAAGTAGGGCTATAAGTAGAGAGAGGAGTAGAGGGGGGTAAAGGGAGAAGTAAAGGGGCAGCCTAGATAGGAAGGTGGGTTAGTAGGGATAGGAGGTAGGTCTAGATAAATAGTGCTTAATTAGTTAATCTATAGGGGTAAATTAAGGCTAAGCTTTAATATTCCCTTTCTAGACACCCCTTTCTACCTCTATACCTCGCACCTTTATACCTCTATACTTTTCTACATCTCTACTTATAGCTCTACTTATAGCTCTACTTGTATCTCTACTTGTGGCTCTACTTATAGCTCTGCTTATAGCTCTACTTATAGCTCTGCCTATAGCTCTGCCTATAGCTCTACTTATAGCTCTACTTATACGTCTACTTATATCTCTACCTATATCTCTACCTGTATCTCCTTACGTCTCCTTATATGTCTCTTTGTACGTCTTATAGGGGTTAGGCAAAGAGGTATAGAGATAGATATAGAGATATAAGGTGTAGAGGCGTAGAGGCGTAGAGGCGTAGAGGCGTAGAGGTATAGAGGTGTAGAGGTATAGAGGCGTAGAAGGAGGCGCCTTTCTCCTTACGCGTCTCTTTCTACGTATTTCTCTCTACGCGTCTCTTTCTATGCGTCTTTTACTACGCGTCCTCCTTTATAAGAGAGGTATGGGTAAGGTATAGGTAGAGATATAAGTAGAGAGAGGTATAAGCAGAGCTATAAGTAGAGCTATAAGTAGAGCTATAAGTAGAGTTATAAGTACAGCTATAAGTAGGGCTATAAGTAGGGCTATAAGTAGGGCTATAAGTAGAGGGAGTAAAGGGGGTAAAGGGAGAAGTAAAGGGAGCAGCCTAGATAGGAAGGTAGGTTAGTAGGGATAGGAAGTAGGTCTAGATAAATAGTGCTTAATTAATCTATAGGGGTAAATTAAGGCTAAGCTTTAATATTCCCTTTCTAGATACCCCTTTCTACCTCTACGCCTTATACCTTTATACCTTTATACCTTTCTACGTCTCTACTTATAGCTCTGCTTATAGCTCTACTTATATCTCTACTTATAGCTCTGCTTATAGCTCTACTTATAGCTCTACTCGTACGTCTACTTGTGTTCCTATCCGTATCTCTACCCGTATCTCCTTACGTCTCTTTATATATCTCTTTACACGTCTTATAGGGTATTAGGTAGAGAGGTATAGAGATATATATAGAGATATAAAGGTATAGAGGTATAAAGGCGTAGAGGCGCAGAGGCGTAGAGGCGTAGGGGGAGGCGCCTCTAGGGGTAAGCCGTGCTAAATTAAGCTACGACTCTAATAAATAAGCTCTAAGCCACTAATTTTGCACTGGCAGAATGAAACTTGGTAAAAGATTTGGATAGTAAAGTTACTGCCAAGGGTTACTGTCTAGATCCTGTCTGAAGAATTTGGACGGACACTGGCGCTACTGAAGCCTATATAACTATGTTCTCAGATATGCTAATAATTAGTTAGTTATGGTTGTGTTAGATTATATAGTATTATAACTAATTAAATTATAATCGCATCTGCTAATTATATTACGTAGATATAACTATATAACTAAACCGGATATACTACGGAAATAAGAAAAGAAGGGGTAGACCTCTGGGGTAGCAGTTAATATTATATTTCTTCTCTACGCATCTAGTAATAAAGATCTAGCCTCTAACGTAGTCTGCAGGCAAGTGGCCTACGCGGGTAAGTAGCCCACCTTAAAAACTTACCAAAAAATCGCACTTTAATATCTCAACAACCACCTAATAATAAATTCTAATAATTTAGATTTAGACTTTCATATACACTCTATACCTTCTATTAAAGTTGCATAGTAATTAGTTTAATGGTTTTTAAGATATAGTAATATAGCTTTATTTTGGCCCCCAAATTATAATATCTTAAAAACTACTAAACTAATTACTATATAACTTTAATAGAGGCTACGGAGTGTATATAAAAGCCTATATCTAAATTATTAGAATTTATTATTAAGTGGTTGTTAAGATATTAAGGTGCGATTTTTCCAATTTTTGGTGAGTTTTTAAGGTGGGCCACTTGCCCGCGTGGGCCACTTGCCCGCAGACTACGTTACTAGTTTAAATAGAAGCCTTATTTGTCCAAATTACTGCTACCTATATCTTGGGAGTCCATTTTAGGTAAGAATAGGCCTATTTTAGCCGAGCCTCTTGTTGTTCAGGTATAATAAGGGGCTTCTCTATAGTAATACGCCAAAAATAGCCCTCCTTTTTAAAAGCTTTATATAAGGATCGCTTGCAGGCAAAGACCCCCTCTAGAATTATAATATCTTTAAATGCCTTCCTGTAATGGACGCAATTAAGCTTAGCACGCGCAATAAGGCGCTGTTGTATTAGCGTATTAATATTTAGCTTCCTTCCTCTCTATTTATAAGGGGTCTATAGAATTTAATATAGTTCTGTAAGGTATACCTAGGGAGGCACCAATCCTTTAGTGGTCCCAGCTAGCGTATTAAGAGAGGGAATAAGTAATATTACGCTCACGGTAGGAGAGCCGGGTGCCTAAATCTCAAAGAATAGGGTATCGAATTGGTGGTGGATAATGGCCATTATTCCAGCGAACAAGATTTGGCATTTTTAGGATATAAGATATAAGATACAAGGGTCTTTTCCCGTTTTATATTATCTAGCTATTCTGGTGGCTTCTGTGGATTTATAATACGCTGTATATGGCTAAAGCAACGTCAGCGCTAGCAGGGGGCGCAAGCAACCCGCTCAAGTAGCCCCCTTGTAGTCGATTGGGGCTATGCCAATCGCACTGCCCTGGAGCAATTAGCCACTCAGTGCAAGTCTCTCCGGTACTAATGCAGACTACTACGAGCGGGAGCGGCCAGAAGCGAGATCTGGACAAGTCAGCTCAACAGGGATCATTACAAGGGGGTAACCTGAGCGGGCCAGCAGCGCTCCCTGCTAGCGCTGGCGTGGTTTTAGCCACATGAAGCGTAATTTATAAGCCAAGGAAGGTGCTAGAGCACAACCTGGAGGTAATATAAAATAATTAAAATGCTGCAACAGATGGGGGGCCAACGAAATACTGAATAAGCACTGTTTTTAATGTGGCGATGTGGCAATATAAGCACAAGCAGAGGCGCTTGCAGGGAGCGCTGCTGGCCCGCTCAGGTTACCCCCTTGTACACATTTCTCTTCTGAACTGGAGCATGCATGTTGATGGCAGGAAGTATTAGTTAGCGCTCTGTAACGGCCCATACCCTAGATGGTGCATGGCCATAATAGATTATACATACATACATACATACGTACACATTTCTCCTCCAGCCTTGTGCAGCTCGCGAATCAGCAGACATGATTGCTGCAGAGGAGTGCCTATCGATGTTTTCTCACCAAGCGATGTTACTTCCGGCCTTCCATGACTGCCGCCAAGTCACAGTAGGCAGGGGATGAGAGTTTAGTTCTGCCCCCACTTCAGCCGATGAGCTTCAGGCCTCTCGACACGAAGGCTTTTCTTAGCCCTCGGGAAACACTTTGGATCATTCGACTGCGGGATCTCCCACTGCGCTATTCCCCAGCCCAGCCCTCTTGGCGGCCCTGAACTTATCATGCGGCGTTCCTCTTATGGTCCTCGTTTTCCGAGGGATACATATATGGCTGGGTGCTAGTCCTGTTCAGTATTCCTACATGCTCTCCCATCGGATGTTCTTCAACGTCCCGCCCCCCGCCTTGGGAAAGTTCTTCTTTCATTTTTCACCATAGAGAAGTCGTGGCTTGCGAGGCCGTATTCCACTGCAAATCTTTTCAATAACCAAGCGGAAAGGTCTGATACTGCGTTATAATTAGATGAAGATGCACCATAGGTTTCTTTGCATGCCCCTCTGCATGCCAACCATATACGATTCCCGTCCCAATCCTGCTCAAATCACTAGCAATTTTCATCAACCCATTTAATAGACCGTATGTATTTAGTCACTGCTCTGCCAGTTGGATGTATTGTGGTACTAAACGGCTAACAATTAAACTAGTACATTAATTAACCTTGCTTGAATAATATTTGCTGCTCAAACAAAGGCGACTGACGCTTTCATATGCCAATTGCGACATGGAGGGCAACGAGCGAGAAGATGATATATCTTCTCATCTTCAGGATGATCGATCTGGCCGAGAGTCGTTTGATGATGTTTCAATAATCTCGACAACGGTAACTATCCCAGCAGATCAATACAGTGGCCCAACGACTTGTGCGTCGAATGATCCGCTTCTGGACTCGAACGATACATCTGTCAATCGCGATGGTCCTCTAGATCTTAAACTCAACGCAGTGACTACTTTTACGGCTGAAAATATTCAAATGGTTGCGGTGAATTCGAGTACTAAATTGCGTCACAAGCTTGGTTGGCTAGCCATTACCTTATTAGTAACATCCCCAATTGTCGCCCTTACTCTGATTGAAATCCTTGTCTTTCTGTGGTTCTCTGATACCAAAAACGAAAACTGGCATTATCTCATGGTTAATGAGTGGGCTACCAGAGCTGTATCAATCTCAGCCATGATCATCCGCTTTGTCACTGATCTTCTCGCCGGAACTGGTGCATCTATGTTGGCGGCACTGTCACTTGAGGCTTTTGCTGTTCAGCTTTGCGATGCTGCTTCCGTTTCTGTGATGCGATCCGGGCTGGCAACGCCATGGCGCCTTATTCATCCCCTCTTCTCTGGCTCTCAAGGGGTCGGACACCTGCCGCGTTACCTATATCTTCCGTTAACCGTCGTGTTGGCTTGCACCACCGTTCTACTTCAATTCAGCTCGACTCTTCTGCTGTCCGACTTGCGCCTGGGCACTCTCCGGGGATATTCGAGCAATAGAACATTTTACTATGATTTTTCTTACAGTGTTGACGTCTTCGTTGGGCCAGTCAAAGGTTGGAGCCTCTTCAGCTCAACTTCGGCTCCTCTCATCCACCGCAGCACCACTTGGCTTAGGAATCCGCCCTTTTATCCAACCTTTGCGGAATACTCTGAGCCGCTGCCAAAATCGAGTGGGGTTGATGATACGGGCTATTCTTTCCGAGCCTTTCTTCCTTTCACGGATGCCCAATCGCGTCAGACAATAAGAAATTTTACCGGACCAGCATTTGTCGTAGACTCACGGGTCTCTTGTCAGAAGCCAAACATGGAAAATGTCAATATATTTATAAACTTCAACAACAAGACTTTGGATAAGTCCGAAAGTATGATCGGCACCGTGGAAGGCACCCTGTCGAACTCAACTCATGTCACTGACCTATGGGCGCCCAAGCAGCCTGTCGGTTTCGAATGCCAGTATTTGATTGGGATCGCTTCTTTCGCAATATGCCAGATACAGGGTCCGCAGTACATGATCTGGGCCCAAGATTTCTCATTCCCTGGATTAGGGGATCGGCTGGCTTTAGTTCCTGGAGAGAGCGCTGGAAGTCTCCGGAGTAAGCTCACCAATGTCACTACCGCCGATATGGAACCTACGCCTTTTAACACCCTCCCTTCCTGGGGGCCAACATACCTCATCATCAGGTCATATGATGAACCTACCTTGAATATCCTCAAGAATGGGAGTGATGTCGTCATAGGCACAGGAGAAAACACATCGCCTCAACTTGTGCCGACTGACACGGAGTGGCTGCAAATGAGCATGGCGCTTAATGTAACTGATTCTGCCAGAGTAGTTCGAACCTTTAATCAGACCTTGAACGTTTCGCTCTGCTATACCTCATGGCAGACCGCAGACCTCAACGTCCACATGTTTTCTTCCAATGAAAAGATCCGAAACGAAGCTGAAATCCGGTTCCAGAATATATCCCTTGACGCCGTCAATTCAACCTCGAAATTTCAAGCGTCATACTCATTCGCAGAAGTCCGGGCACAAATGGGACAAACGTCTCAAGTAACAGCGCCAGACCAACGTGGCATTCTAGAGTTGAGTAATCAAAGTTGGGTTCCAAATCCCAATGATGCTTACCCAATTCAACAACAGCCGCCAGTGCAAGCGTTTTCTGACATGTCTGGTCTGGGTCTCCGCAACACCATGCCTCACGAATTAGCCCTTGCTCATTGGTTCGATAATACCACGACCAATAGCTCAATAGTCATAGACCCCGACTTGAGCTACTTTGAGAGCAGCCGTCTGGCCGGCAACTGGACGGCAGTTCTTACCGATTCCTCCATCGGGCTTGTCTTTGGCTCGAATATCAACAACGCAACATTACCAGACCCAGCACTTTCAAGCTTTTTCATCGAGGCCATGACCACGAACGGCTCTATCGCATCAACTATGTCTTCCCTTCTCACCATCTTATCCGGCATGGCCTACTACGATCAGTTTCCAGCTTACACCAAGACAGGAAACGCAACCCTTGTTTTCTTCACCAGCGTGCTCTACCCGCAATCATACCGCGGGTTTACTGCTGTTGTCGTGCTCGTCCTTTTCCAAGTCTTGATCTTCACTATCATCGCGACGCTATTTGTGTGGCGGACGCAGTTCACGTTGCTCGGGAACGACTGGGCTGCAGTGGCGCAGATTTCCACCCCAGAGACTGAGGAGATTTTAAGGGCGAATACACTTGCAGTGGACAAACAGGTTAAGAATGCGTTGGAAGATGAAGGGAGAAAGAACATTAGAGTGGGAATTGGGATGCATAATGACGGAGAGAGGTTTGGCATCACAACTTTGAAGTGGAGGGAGAAAGGATTTCATGCCGAATCACCGTAAATATCCTTTACTGAAGACAAAAGACGTATTTTACGAGGCGTCCCCTCATGATGCCTAGAGATAACTTTTACTCTTCCCCAAAGGAAACTTACCAGCTTCTTAGACTCGCGGCTTGTCTGAACTCATCTGACGCTTTCTGAATCGCCTCACAACTAGACTATTACGGCCGAAATGGCTAGCGATTAGCATGCGTACCATATGCCAGAATGACTACGCTTCAGACTTTGCGACGTATGTTATCTGGGAGCGTTCCGTCTACAGCTGCGTTGAAGCCTGAGTGGATGGAAATGAGGGAATTGTTAATTTGGGTAAGCGGAGGTCGGAGGACGACAGGGTGAACGATGTAGTGAAGTAAGTGAAGTGGATGAACTTAATGCAATTAATGATGTCTATCTGCGGGGGATCGAGTCTCTATATACCTGGAAGACCCTAGTTCCGGAACGTCTACGTTCCGTCTCGTATTCTGATACGTTACCTGATACACTAGGTGATACGTTACC
>Ga0307515_10002389_pt1 | contig 40941 bp, 37 predicted proteins | sample 17_EM_MG_FD_194513 | JGI IMG/M metagenome (GOLD analysis project Ga0307515, IMG submission 194513) | Populus trichocarpa ectomycorrhiza microbial communities from riparian zone in the Pacific Northwest, United States - 17_EM | ecosystem: Host-associated > Plants > Roots > Unclassified | place... | reverse complement strand
CAGAAAACAGACAGGATCAGCCTTGTTATTGCAGACGACGGCATTGGGATTGACCCGGCTATTACCAGTGCTAAATCAACTTCAATGGGTTTGAAACTGATGAATGGCCTTACCAGGGACATTGACGGAGAAATTTATTTTATCAATGAAAACGGCACCAGGGTCGAAATCAACTTTCACCCGGATCCATTGAACGAGGTCAGTACCTTTTCCAAATACAATTAGTTGTCCAGTTCAATATCTTCTTTTCTAATGCCCAGCTTTTTCATTTTAGATCTCAATGTAGACGATGGCACGTTCAATACTTCGGCAGCTCCTCCTGCACCCCAAATTCTTCCCTTACATTGCTTTAATACCGTAATGATGTGATCCCGTTCATTTTCGTGAATAGTCTTCAAACGGAAATTTTCCCTGGCCGAAAGAATTTCTTTGTTGTGACCGGCAGGAATACCCATCTCTTCAATGATGGTACCTTTCGTAAGCAACACAGCCCTTTCTATCAGATTTTCAAGTTCGCGGATATTACCCGGCCAGTGATAACCCGCTATTGCTTTCAATACTTTATCGGATAACCCGGTAATTTTTTTGCCGGCTTTCTGATTGTAATAGCTGATAAAATGGTTTGCCAGTGCGGGTATATCTTCCAGCCGTTCCCGTAATGCGGGTAATTCTACCGGAAAAACGTTCAGGCGATAGTAGAGGTCAAGGCGGAAACGCCTTTCCGCTACTTCTTTTTCCAGGTTGCGGTTGGTGGCTGCAATAATGCGTACATCCACAGGGGTCGGATCCTTTGCGCCAATCCGTTCTATATACTTCTCCTGTAAGACCCTCAGTAATTTAACCTGCAGGTCGGGCGGCATTTCACCAATCTCGTCTAAGAAAATAGTTCCCTTATCTGCTTTTTCAAATTTGCCGATTCGTTTATCCAGCGCCCCGGTAAAAGATCCTTTTTCATGACCAAATAATTCTGACTCAATCAAAGTAGCTGGCAATGTTGCGCAATTGACTTTTACAAGCGGCTTATTTTTCCGGGGAGAAAGGTTGTGTATACAATCGGCAATACGTTCTTTGCCCGTGCCGCTTTCTCCCAATATCAAGACAGATGTATCTGAAGGTGCCACCTGGCTGATCATATCAAATACATTTAACAATAACGGACTTTTTCCGACAATGCCTCCAAATTCAGAAGTAACAGTAGAACTTTCTGACGTAGGTAAATGTTGTGCTGTAGTTCCCGTTTCTCTTTTCCCTTTAATAAATATACTTTCGATAAAATGGACGAGTGATTTCTGTAAATGTGTTAACAGTGATGTATAATCGTTGCTATAATTGTTTGTCTGCCGCGAGTAAAACGAAAATGTAAACATGTTTCCGTTAGACAGATATAAGCGCAAAGAAGTACATGATTTCATTGCGAAAGTTTCGGAAAGAAATTCATACAGCAAACCATCGTTCACCAGCGATACAAGATTATGCATTTTTAACCGCGTAACGGTCAACAATTCAGGAACACCGATTTTCTGATACTCATCGAATCCAATCCGTAAAAAACTCAATACCTGGTCCGGTGTTTCAAGAATGGAATTAAAGCCGGCGGTCATATAGTCGAAGGATATATGCGGTTGCAATATCCTGCATATTTCTAACAGCTTTTTATCCCAACTTTCCGGACCTGAAACAACGGTTGATAATTTATCAATTAATATAGTTTCCTTTCTCAGATTGACTTCAACGCTATGTGCATGCCGGTACCGTGCTATTTCCAGCATAATGAGCAGATCTTTTGCCCTGAATGGCTTTACCAGGAATCCGTAAGGTTGTGTAGCTTTTGCAATATTCAGTATTTCTTCATTCGAATTGGCAGAGAGGTAAACGAAAGCAATATTTTCTCTTGCCAGGTCTCCGGCAAGGTCAATACCTGTTTGCTTTCCTTTCAGAAAAATATCCAGCAGTACAAAATCTGGTCTTTCTTTGCTGATAACCTGCCGTGCTTCTGCCACTGAACGGGCAATTCCGGTGACAATGTATCCGGCTTTTGTAAGCATCAGATCTAAATAATCCGCCTCGGCAAACTGATCTTCCACTATCAGTATTTTCTCTTTCATATGGGAGAAATTGTTTTGGTTTTCATTTCCATTGTTCCATTTTGAGTGCAGCGACCATCAACTAGGCTGATATTAATCCGGCCAGTTGCATTCTATGGTTGTTGGTATTGCAGTATCGTTGGCTGGTTAGTAATTAAAATACCGTATCAGTCAGCATGCGTCGGTATGGGTAACATCCTACACTCACTTCCGGCAGAATAAGATAACAAACAGACTAATATTTTTATCAAGGGGAACGAAGCGAATCTTCCGTTGGGCGGACGCATTCCGAAGGTACTGTTTTTTCCTGTACAGCATACAGGCAATCGCCTGCTTTGTTTACTACAGAGGGCTACCCGCTGTCTTTATACCATACGTCTGATTTGAGAGAATACAGCATACATGTTTATCCAACAACCATAATGTCTGGCTGAAGCGCGATTTAGTCCTTTCCATAAAATGGTCCTTGGATTTGGTCTGCAGCGGGAGATACTTTTACCGAAACAAATTCAAAATCTTAAAATTTAAAAAATGGAAAAGAGAAAAAGTATCATTGCAAGTATTATAGCCATAGCAGCCTTTGTGATTGGCGCATTCAGCAATGCCCACAGTCAGTCTTCTGCCGGCGCCTCCCCCAATGAAGAAATACGGCCATTTAAATTTCACGCTGCACAAACCGATCTAAATGACTTACATCGCCGGATTATGGCAACAAAATGGCCCGAAAAAGAAACTGTGAATGATCAAACACAGGGGGTTCCGCTTGCAACGATGAAAGCATTGGCAAAGTATTGGGCAACATCATATGATTGGCGCAAAGTGGAAGCAAGAATGAATGCCTATCCCAATTTTATTACAAATATTGACGGTCTTGATATTCATTTCATACACGTTCGTTCCAAACATCCGAATGCATTGCCGTTGATCGTCACACATGGATGGCCGGGTTCTATCATTGAGCAAATGAAAATCATTGGTCCGCTCACCGATCCCACTGCATATGGTGGTAAAGCCGGAGACGCTTTTGATGTAGTTATCCCATCGATTCCCGGTTATGGATTTTCAGGTAAGCCAACTACTACTGGCTGGGATCCCGGTCATATCGCCCGTGCATGGGTAACATTGATGAATCGCCTGGGATACAAGAAATTTTTAGCAAGTGGCGGTGATTGGGGTGGACTTATCACGGACCTGATGTCTGTACAATCACCCGATAATTTATTGGGCATGCACACAAATTTCCCGATTGCGGTTCCAACCGAATTAGACAACGGGGCTTTTACCGGAGCGCCCGCCCCTGCTGGCCTCTCCGATGAGGAAAAAAAGGCGTATGACCAACTGAGCTTTTCATATAAGCACGTTTACTATGCTTTTTTTATGGGTACGCGGCCACAATCACTGCTAGCAACGGCGGACTCGCCAGTTGGCCTGGCTACTATTTTTCTTGATCATGACCAGCCTAGCCTGGCGCTCATCTCACGCATTTTTACAACAGGCAAATCGGAAGGGCTTACACGGGATGACATACTTGATAATGTTACACTGTGCTGGTTAACAAACACGGCGGTTTCGGGCTACCGTATCTATTGGGAAAATAAGTATGGCTTTTTTAGTCCAAAAGGTGTCAGGATCCCAGTCGTCGTGAGCGCATTTCCCAATGAACTGTACCAGGTTCCCCGCAACTGGGCAGAAAAAGCATATCCCCAAATGATCTATTATAAGAAACATGACACGGGTGGGCATTTTGCAGCCTGGGAACAGCCCGAACTTCTTGTAGACGACATCCGCCAGGGTTTCAAATCACTGCGTCAATAAACAGACAATGGTTCAGGAGCAATTCACCATTATCCCACAAAAAAATAAACAATGAAACAGGCAGCAAAAGCACCCGGCAGGAAAGAAGTATCAAAAGAATCCATTCGCACTTTCAATAATGTTACTGTTCCACAAGCAGAACTGGATGACATGAAACGCCGCATCGCAGCGACCAGGTTTCCTGAAAAAGAAACTGTCAACGACACTTCGCAGGGTGTGCCGCTGGCAACCGTTGAGGCAATTGCGCACTATTGGGGAACATCATATGACTGGCGTAAAGTGGAAACAAAGCTCAACGCCTACCCAAACTACATCACAGAAATTGATGGGCTCGACATTCACTTCATTCATGTTCGCTCCAAAAATAAAAATGCGCTGCCGATCATCATCACCCACGGATGGCCGGGGTCGATAATACACCAGTTAAAACTCATTGAACCACTGACCATCCCTGCAGCGCACGGCGGCACAGCAGCAGATGCTTTCGATGTTGTGATCCCTTCCATTCCCGGTTATGGATTTTCAGGGAAGCCCATCACGAACGGCTGGGGGCCCGAACGCATAGCACGTGCCTGGGTAATATTGATGAAGCGTCTTGGATACAAAAAATTCCTGGCGCAGGGCGGAGACTGGGGTGCAATCATCACGGAGATAATGGCTGCGCAATCACCCAATGACGTCCTGGGAATTCACACAAATATGGCTGGTGCGGTTCCACCGGAAATCGATGCGGCGGCTTTTTCCGGCGCACCGGCACCATCAGGCCTTTCCGCAGAAGAACTGGAAGCATATGAGCGGTTGAGTTTCACTTACAAAAACGTTTATTATGCCTACTACATGGGATCGCGTCCGCAAACACTGGTGGGATTAACAGATTCGCCCGTTGGACTGGCTGTATTTATGATGGATTTTGAACCACGATACCGGGCGCTTATCTCCCGCACATTTTCCGGAATTCCTGAAGGTATTACCCGGGATGATTTCCTTGACAATGCAACCCTTTTCTGGTTGACTAATACAGCCGTCTCTGCAGCTCGTCTCTACTGGGAGAATAAGGTGCCATTCTTCAGACCAAAGGGCATTACTATTCCTGTTGCTGTAAGTGTTTTTCCGGATGAACTGTATGAACCACCACGCAACTGGGCAGCGCATGCTTATCCCAACCTGATTTATTACAACAAAGTCTGCAAAGGCGGGCATTTCGCAAACTGGGAACAGCCTGCGCTCTTCACTGAAGAATTACGCAAAGCCTTTCGCTCGCTTCGGAAACAAGCTGAATAGTAATTCAATTGTACAAATTTTTTATCCGTTCAATATTTTTTCACTATCAATTTTAATAATTTAAATTTTAGCAAATGAGAACAATGGAAAAAACAAGCAGCACAACTGCCCCGGCAATTGCATCCGGAGAAGAAATCCGGGACTTTAAAGTAAACAAGGCTCCGCAGGCAGAACTTGATGAATTGAAACGCCGGATACTGGCGACCCGGTGGCCCGAAAAAGAACCTGTAGACGATCAAACGCAGGGTGTGCCGCTGGCAACAATGAAGGCGCTGGCAGATTATTGGGCTACGGAATATGATTGGCGCAAAGTGGAGGCAAAACTGAATTCTTACCCCAATTTTATCACAAACGTTGACGGTCTGGATATTCATTTCATTCATGTTCGTTCAAAACATCCAAATGCATTACCACTGTTAGTCACGCATGGATGGCCGGGTTCGATTATTGAGCAACTGAAGATCATTGGCCCGCTCACCGACCCCACTGCTTATGGCGGAAATGCCGAAGATGCTTTTGATGTGGTGATTCCTTCAATTCCCGGTTATGGATATTCAGAAAAGCCATCAACTACCGGCTGGGGCCCATCACGTATTGCTTATGCATGGGTAACACTGATGAAGCGTATCGGATATGAGAAATTTTTTGCGCAAGGCGGAGATTGGGGTGGACTTATTACGGATATCATGGCCGTACAGTCGCCCGATAATATACTGGGCATGGCCACCAATTTTCCCTGCACAGTTCCAATTGAAATCAACAATGCTGCATTTGGCGGAGCGCCTGCACCAGATGGCCTGTCAGAAGAGGAGAAAAAAGCGTACGATCAATTGGTCTTCTCCTACAAACATGTTTCCTATGCGCTGATTATGGGATCACGTCCGCAAACCTTGCTGGCAACGGCAGACTCGCCAGTAGGCCTCGCCACTATTTTTCTTGATCATGACCAGCGCAGTCTGACACTCATTTCGCGCATATTTGCCGGGCACACGGAAGGACTTACACGGGATGATGTTCTTGATAATATCACGCTGTGCTGGTTAACGAACACGGCAGTTTCGGGATACCGCATCTATTGGGAGAATAAACATGCCTTTGTAGCTCCATTGGGTGTGAACGTACCAGTTGTCGTAAGCGCTTTTCCCGACGAACTCTACCAGGCCCCACGAACATGGGCGGAGAAAGCATATCCCAAAATGATCTATTACAAGAAACATAACAAGGGTGGACATTTTGCAGCCTGGGAACAGCCGGAACTCCTTGTTAATGATATCCGCGCAGGATTCAAATCAATCCGCTGATGATTGGATACCTGATGTTTAACGGCGTACACCACGTACGCCGTTTTTACTCGCTCTATCAGAATATCCTTTTGAAAATAAGCAGCATCGATCATTATTCTTTAATTAACCTGACTGAAAAAACAAACGGATGAAATGAATATCATCTTCAGGCAGCATTTGCGTATTTAAAAATCAAAAAATGACAGAGAAAAAATATATGCTGGCCGGTAGCATTGCTGCAGCCGGACTTGCTGCAATTTTGATATTTCTTAGTTCCGCTACTGAACAGCGGCAAGGCATTAAACGAACTGAATTACAACGACACAATCTCGCCGACTCCGGAACTGAGGCTATCCAGGTACGTATTGACTTCGGCAAAGGAACGGCGTTTGGCAGGCACACGCATCCCGGCGAGGAGATCATTTATGTGCTGGAAGGCATGCTTGAATACCAGGTCAGCGAAAAGCCACCGGTTACACTCAGGGCCGGCAACGTTCTATTTGTTCCGGCTGGCGTAATACATTCAGCAAGGAACGCTGGCAACTGCAAAGCGTCTGAACTCGCCACGTATTTAGTCAGGAAAGGAAAGCCCCTGCTGTTAATGGAGCAACAGGCGCATCCAAAAAATATTAATCATTAAAAAATAAGATTATGGAAACAATCACACAAACAGACAGGGTATTGTATACGGCGAAAACTTACACTACCGGTGGTCGTGAAACCGGATTGTCGCGTAGTTCAGATGGCCACCTCAATATTAATCTCTCTTCTCCCGGCACAAACGGAACTGGTACTAACCCTGAACAATTATTAGCAGCCGGCTGGTCTGCCTGTTTTGAAGCAGCCATGGTCATCGTTGCAGGCAAAAGAAGTATCGCCCTCCCATATGATATAGCCATTGATGCAGAAGTTGATCTTTCTATGGATAAAGGGGCTTATTACCTGGAGGCACGCCTCGACGTACGCATTCCCGGCCTGGATAAGGCGCTTGCACAGGAAGTGGTGAATGCAGCACGACTGGTCTGTCCGTATACAAAAGCGTTGGATGGCAACATCAATGTTGCGTTTAATGTACTTTGATATTATCGCAGGAACTTCAAAAAGCCGTCCATACTATATTGCTAACCTCCGGGATATTTGCCCGGAGGTTAGCAGTTTTAAATACGCAAACACGCAGGCAATTGTGCACCCGGCTTATCCTACCGCTTACTTAAAGCCATCGTTGCTGGTTTTCCAAAACCATATGCTCCCGATGGTATGTTCCTTTTTTTTAATGCATCAACAAATGAATTAGAAGAAAACATTCATATGTTGTGACATCACACCGCAGCGTTATTGTTTTATTTCGCAAAAAATTAATTCTATTGGCGGTATTTCGCCAAACTCATTTTTAGCTCGGATCGCTATCATGCTGGGTGACAGCAATTTATATTAATGGCATCGGGATTGAATTCTATTTCGCTCAAACAGGAAATATGCAAAACAGCCTGCCGAAATCAATCGTTTTTATTACCGGTGCATTTATCAGTCACACCTGCTGGGACGAATGGATAGTATATTTTGAAAACCAGGGATACACCTGCCTGGCACCTGCCTGGCCATATAAATACGCTGCAGCAGAAGACCTGCGCAACAGACCCGTTGTTGATCCCATAGCAATAAACAATATAGCTTCTGTAACGGAATACTTTGCTGCAGTGATCAATTCATTACCAGAAAAACCAATTCTTGTTGGTCACGCTGTGGGCGGCCTGATAGTACAATTATTATTGCAACGGCAAATCGGTGCTGCCGGCGTTGCATTGCATTCTTTTCCTCCTGCCGGTGTTAACAGGTTCAGGTTTTCATTTTTAAAAGCGGTCTGGGAAACGATGATGTTACTTACCTCTAACCGCCAGACCTACCTGGTATCTTTCAGAAAATGGAAATATGTCATTGCCAATGGACTGACTTGCGAACAACAAAAAGAATTGTACTATAAATACGTTATTCCGGAGTCAAAGAAAATTATCAGGGATATTTTCAAATGCAGGACAACTATCAACTTCAGGAAATCACACCAACCCTTATTGTTTACATCGGGTAGTCATGACAAACTGATTTCACCGCAGTTAAACTACAGCAATTATAAAAAGTATACAACAGACAGTTCAGTTACTGAATACCGGAAATTTAAAAACCAACCACACCTGGTCTTTGGTCACCCGGGTTGGAAAAAGGAAGCAGATTTTATATTGTATTGGTTGCAGGAAATTAACAAATAAAAACAAAGTAAAATGCAAACACCCATTAGAAACACTGATTTTACAATCGGACAAAAAACAAATGGTTTTATCAATCCTTACCAACAGCTGGAACAATATAACCTGGAAAGTCCGGAAATACGGCCTGCAACCGCGACAGGCAGAAGGAGCTTTCTTGTTTTCAAAGAGAATAAGTATCTGGCAGTGCCTGTTGAAAATATTGCATTCTTTCATGTCAAGTACGCCTGCTCCAACCTGGTGTGTATGGACCGGAAAGAATATCCCGTAAACCATTCGCTGGATCAGATACAAAATTTTTTAACAGGTAAACAGTTTTTCAGGGTAAACAGGCAATACCTGATCAATTTTAACGCAATCAAAGAAGTAGAACATTATTTCGCCCGCAAACTGCTTGTGAACCTGATCATAGGTACCACGGACAAACTGCTTGTACCGAAAGACAAAGCGCGCATTTTTTTACATTGGCTGGAGAACGGTTAGGTTTTGGACAATAGCCCTGTGAGCAGCTCATAGATCACTTTAATAATTCAAAATAAAATACAATGAAAAAGTATAACCAGGTAGAAGTAATACTCTTCTCAAAATATTCTCTTAGCAATTTACGCCATAAAGAACTGGTAACATGGTTGGGAACCACCCTGCAACCAGCGATAAGCCGCCAGCAGTCAAAAGCAAAAAAAATGTTTCTTAAAAGCATAAAGGAATCCCCTGCAATTTATATGTCTTGAACCGGAACGAATTATTTGTACGTGCAGGCTTTAGACGAACTGTCAGCCAAACCATGCCGTATTTACAAATTACCTGAACTGAAAAAAGCATTTTATGAAAATCTGTTCAACAGGCGCTGATGCAGTAAATGAATTGCACAGAAAAGGGTTTGTACATGATTTTAAACTTTGTGGCAATGACTTGCTTTGGATACAGGAAGGCTTTTTTCTAAGACCAGGAGCTTTTACCATACTCGAATACCATATTATACCAGCACATGAAGATAAAAATACAGGCGGCCTGGTTGTCTTTGGAATCATGGCGTTGCATCACAATATAAAAGGGATTTTAATCAATCACTTTAAAACCAACTCCACCATTACGCCACCGGTATTGCTGAAGAAACTGAATGAGTTAAATGTGTTCGCGGATACTATCGATAATACAAAGAAAAATAACGGGTAAGAATGATATCCAGGAATAATGGACATTAACCCAAAAACCAGCGAAACAGATCGCCTTCTTTTTCAGGCATGAAAATGTCTGGTTCAAACTAAACTTAGCCATGCCTGCCAAAAAGAGCTTGCCTCCGACCCTGTATTAAAATACCTTTGACTTCATATAAAAAATTAACCAATGAAAGAGTTGAAAACAATATTTATTGCAGCATTACTGCTTTGCTTATTCATTTTAGCCATGCTTACGGCAATAATTGCCCAGAATTAAAACCGGATACATAGTGTGTTAGCCATCCTTCTTATTTATAATTCTATTTATCATACAAAACTTCTTTCGCGGGGAGGGTTGCCATACGCAAAAAATAAGCCATGATAAACACAATTACATACCGCAACGGTCCCATGCTGGGCGCCCTCATAACGATTCTGTCTGTCACCCGGTTATTTTTTCCTGTTTTTTCGAAAGCCGGTTCCGGCGCATCAGATACACTTCGAATGGAAGGAGAATTGTCTTCCCTGTCGGATGCAGGTGCATGGTTTAATTCCAAACCCCTTACAGGTGCAGATCTTAAGGGGAAGGTGGTACTTATTGAATTCTGCACGTATACCTGCATCAACTGGCTTCGCACGCTTCCTTATATGCGTGCATGGGCCGAAAAATACAAAGACAAGGGATTGGTACTAATAGCGGTACATACACCTGAGTTTCCATTTGAAAAAAATATTGATAATGTACAACGGGCAATACGCGATTTGAAAATTGATTTTCCAATCGCGATTGACAATAACTACTCTATCTGGAATGCATTCAATAACCAGTATTGGCCCGCAATTTACCTGGCGGATATTCAGGGGCGCATCAGGCACCATCAATTTGGAGAGGGCGGTTTCGAACTAACCGAAAAAGCAATCCAGGAATTGCTTGCTGAAGCAGGCTCCAAAGACACCCATGAAGTACCTGTGTCAGTTAATGGCGATGGGATTGAAGCAGCTGCTGACTGGAGCAACCTGGAATCCCGCGAAAACTACCTGGGTTTTGAACGCACGGAAAATTTTTCGTCGCCCGGCGGGCAAAAACGCCGTAAACAAGCCACGTACAGGCAACCTGCAAATCTAAGGCTCAACCATTGGGCGATTTCGGGTAACTGGACGATAGATCAGCAGTCCATCCTGCTAAACACTCCCAATGGAACTATTGTGTATCGCTTTCATGCGCGCGATCTTCACCTGATAATGGGTCCGTCGTCTGCAGGTACCCTTGTCCGTTTTCGGGTACTCTTAGACGGCAAGCCACCCGGAGCATCACATGGAAAGGATATTGATGAGCAGGGAAACGGCTTGGTTACTGAACACCGGTTGTACCAGTTGCTCAGGCAGTCCATGCCAGTCATTGACAGGGAAGTGACAATAGAATTTATGGATCAGGGTGCAGTGGTTTTCGCATTTACTTTTGGATAAGTATTGGATTACAAGAATTCTGTTGGGTCCTGCGGTGCAGAAAAGTCAACAATATGCTGGTTAAGGATTAGCCACAAACAGGAAACAATTTAAGTTATACCGGAAAATAATTAATGACAACTCGCATAGCATACACTTAACGTCTTCACAAGTTCCATTAGGTTGGTTTTGGTTACAGCAAGTACGGCAGTTGTTTCTACAACTGCCTTTTATTTACATTAATTGAGTCTAAATAAAAACAATAGATGCCATTTCGGATGATCAAATATTTTATACGATCGGCTTCCATTTTCAGGCTTCAAAAAAAATATAATACTACGCTGCTACAATCGCAGACGATAAGCAACGCTGGCTTTCAATAACCAATTGTCGTTGGTTTTGGCGATAAAATAATAAGAAGCGTGTTGTAGGTTTTCGCCCAACCGTATTCTTCGAAAGAAACTATGTCCTGCTTCCGCATTTAATACTATATGCTTTGATAAATAGAAATCCAGAAAAAGGGCTAATTGGTTATCATCTATCCGTATAAATTTATTATCGTGCAATTGGTACGAATTGGTGATGGCTCTGAACGTTACTCCATAATAAAATACAGCATTCAATTTTCTTTCTATTGTAAGACTGCCAGGCAATACGCCATATATATTTGTTCTTTTTGTACGCCAGTCAATGCCCAGTAATGGCATAAAAAACGGTCCGGACAATTCACTATTATAATACAACCCGAACTTAAATTTAAGTTGTTTTGATTTTTCATAAGTAGCGAGCGCAACTCCCCCCACCTGCCATGCTCTGCCGAGATCAAACGCTTCAGCATTGTTACGTATGATAATGCCGGTGGTAATTGTCCAGCTTTGATTAAGGGTCTGAATCCAGAGAACAGGTAATGACCATCCCTTTACAATGGCATCTGCTGCTTCTTTTTTTGGAAAAGAGCATTTCCATTCTTCAAAACCGGGACTTGCGAGAAGGATTGATTTCTTATTATTAAACTGGATCGGCAGGTTCGTGGAGATATTCCAATAGCGGATATTATTTTGGACAAATTTTTGCCGGAAGGCGCCCGCATCGGGACTGACCTGGTAACGTACGTTTACAATATCCAATAGTGGTTGGGTTCTGCAATCATTTGCAAAAAATGCACCGGCCGAAATTAAAATGAAAAGCCATTTTTTCATATACCATTTTAAAGATCAGAAAAATCTTTAACGGCCTTGTACCCCGTATCGGACAGAGCTAAAGTAAACTATCTCTATAACTTAGTAATTTAAAAGTTTTGAATCGTAAACTGTAACGGTTGCAGCAACTTCATTGTGCGATTACAGATGGTGGCATTTTCTTAGCAACCACCTTCTGAATATTAGTAGCTGAATCGTGCCCTGGAGAAAATGGGCAATTCTATTTACGACATCCTTTTTTTTCTTGTACGGGCGGCTTTTTGAGCGGAAGCAGAACGGTCAGCACCGGTCCGTTTTTTGGCTGCTGCATGTGCCTGGCGTGAAAGCGCAGTATGGGAAGCTGCAACAGTACTTTCTTTTTTTAACGCACGTTCACTGGCCCGGGAGCGTGTTTTTGAAACAGGCGCATGTTTTTGTCCTTTCTTATATGCCTGTTCAGCACTGCGGCGGGTTTTTGCAGAGGTTGTACCTTTTGCCGGTGGTTTCAGGTCTACACCGGCACGGCGTGCTTTCGACAAACCAATGGCAATAGCCTGCTTTGCTGATCTTGCGCCATGTTTACCTTTACGGATAGTATCTATTTCTTCCTTTACAAATTCCCCTGCCTGTGTGCCTGCTGATTTGCCTTCCGCCTTGTCTTTTTTTGCGCGATCAATTGTTTTCTTTAGTGGCATAACTGTATTCTATTTTAATGTAGGCAGCACAATTAATATGCCATGAAAGCCCACGATGGCATACTAGTTGATGCCAGTCACTGGTTGAATGTCACCAATAATATTTTGAAAATAAATGACTCATGGAACAACTCAAAGAATGGCAGGAGAAATCAAAACTGATCCGTAAATGGTGTCTTGTTTCCACTACTGAAGCGGGGTCAGGTCATCCCAGTTCCTGTTTATCGGCCGCCGATATTACAGCATTGCTGTTTGATAAATTTTTTACCTATGATATAGCCAATCCGCTCAATTTATATAATGACAGGTTTGTGCTTTCAAAGGGACATGCAGCGCCTTTGCTTTATACGCTGTTTGGAATGGCAGGTGCTTATCCGTTAGAAGAACTTAAAACACTGCGCAAATCCGGAAGTCGCTTTGAAGGTCACCCGGTTCCGGAATTTGTTTATGCTGAAGCAGCCACTGGCTCGCTCGGGCAGGGCCTATCAGTTGGAGCAGGACTTGCACTGATAGCGAAAAGAGAAGATTTCCCCTATAAAACATACGTTCTTTTAGGAGATGGTGAATCTGCAGAAGGACAGATTTGGGAAGCGGCCAATTTCGCTTCGTATCATAAGCTCGACAATCTTATTGCTATACTGGATATCAACCGCCTGGCGCAGAGTGGTGAAACGATGTTTGGCCACCACGTTGAAAAATATGCCGAACGGTTCGGGGCGTTCGGCTTTGAAACGATAACTATCGACGGGCATAACTTTAACGAATTGAATAATGCATTTGAACAAGCTGTTACGAATAAGAACGGAAAGCCTTTTGCTATTATCGCAAAAACCTGTAAAGGAAAAGGAATATCGTTCTTAGAAGATAAGGATGGATGGCATGGAAAAGCATTAAAGAAAGAAGAGCTGCAAAAAGCGCTTACAGAACTGGGCGAAATTAATGATAACCTGAAATTCAATTTAAAAAAACCTTACCCGGTTAAATTGCCGGGTAACCCAGTTATTGATAACCCCGCTGACCTTTCCTTTGAAAAAAATAAAGAATATGCCACCCGTGAAGTCTTTGGTCAGGCAATAACATACGCAGGTAATAAAAATCCGGATATATATGTACTCGATGGCGATGTAAAGAATTCAACTTTTACCGAAGATTTCTTAAAAGATTTTCCAGAGAGGTTTATCGAATGTTATATCGCTGAACAGAATATGGTAACTGTGGCAGCAGGGTTGTCGCGCCTCGGTAAAATACCGGTTGTTGCCACATTTGCAGCATTTTTGACAAGGGCGGCCGATCAGATCCGAATGGCCCGGATATCCGGGGCAAATATAAAATTCGTTGGGTCTCATGCAGGCGTTTCAATTGGTGAAGACGGACCATCGCAAATGGGCCTGGAAGACATTGCCTTGTTTGGCGCACTTCCCGATACCGTTATTTTCCAACCTGCCGATGCCTTCTCTGCGGCTAAATTAGTTCCATTGATGATAAATCATCATGGTATTGTATATATGCGGACACTCCGTCCTAAAACAAATGTATTATATGATGTTTCCCGGGAATTTACAATCGGTGGGTCCTGCATACTACGTCAATCTGCAAACGATGTACTAACGGTTGCCGCAAGCGGGATTACCGTGTTTGAAGCATTGACAGCGGCAGATGAACTCGGAAAGGAAGGAACAAATGTTCGTGTAGTAGATTGCTATTCTGTTAATCCTATCGATACAAAAACCCTTATAAAATGCCTGCGGGAAACAAAGAAACAAATTCTTATTACCGTTGAAGATCATTTTGCTCATGGAGGTTTGGGGGATTTTGCGGCAGCGGCTGTTACCGGCTTGAACTTTCATCTGGAAAAAATGGCTGTATCAACAATTTCCCGGTCGGGCACAATGGAGCAGTTATTGAAACTGGCGGGCATCGATGCATCAGCCATTAAAGCCAGAATAAAAGAGCTAATAAAATAGCTAACAACATAATATTAATTTAATTATGGAAGACATACAATCAATCCTGCTTTCTTTAAAAGAAAATGCTTTGGAGGCTACAAAAAATGCCGATGCAAAATTTTACGAAGACTATCTTGATGACAACGCAGTTGCTATTGTGCCTTCAGGTGTTTTTGATAAAAAAGCTATTGTGAAACAAATGGGGTTGAAAGAAGCGCCATTTAAAAGTTCTAAAATAGCTGATACAAGGGCAATTGTTTTAACTCCGGAGAGCGGTATTGTGACTTATAAAGCTACTTTTCAGAAAGAAGATAAAACCAGTTACGACGCTTTCGTGACAACTGTATATGCTAAAACCAATGGTGCCTGGAAAGGTGTTTTCTATCAGCAAACGCCTGTTATAAAGACAAATTAAACATTTAATATTTTAATTTGTAAAACTATTCCGGCAAGGCTGTCGGGTGATGTCAAAAAAAGGCCCTCATATAAATGAGGACCTTAAATTACTGCTAACATGTATTTTTTCTAAATCTATTTAAATAAAATATTATAACCGTACCAGTTTTTTAACGGCCTGCAAACCAAAGTAAAGGTGGCATTTCTTCCACAATTTTATCTGGCGCGTAAAACTTTTCGTACACAGTGTGTAATATATTGCAGTGCATATTACAAGAGTAATCTTTTTACCGGTATTTATATTCACCGCAAATAGGCAACAGTTGCCTTTTATATCAATTTACCAAATATTCTTTTTTATTTTAGCTACAAGCCATTAAATAATTACGTTCCCGTTAATTTCATATACTCCTGTACTTCCTGGTTAAAAGTCTGGGTAGCAATCCATAGGCCCAGTTTTCGATAACTTTCAAATTGTTCTTCACCAAAAAACTGGTCAGCCGTTGTCTGGTGCGGAAATGCAGCATGTTTTTTTGCATACTCATAAACATCCACAGGCTGGCATTGCTTAGTTATAGAAGATTTAATATAGAGTAATCTTCCTGGTTCGCCGGGATTACCCGGGTACAGGATTTCGCCTATTGCAAAATGACATGCTGAGAAACCATCCGTTCTGTCTACTATCTGACTGATGTCTATGATGATATCTACACCAAAATCAATGCGGCAACGACGGACTGCATTGGCAAATCCTTCGCAAGTGAATTCTTCATCCTGCTCCGCATCGCACAGTACAATAGTGGAACATTTCCTCCTTATTAACTCGTACAACCCCATATTATCAAAATGTCCGCCATCTGACAGGGCAACGTAATCACTTTTTGTATTTGTTTTACCAACCAGGTTGTTAAAAATATAGGCAAGCCCGAACCTGGGCTCAGCGCTCTGCCATGTACTTTTACGTGGATTGCCCATCCACCAACCCATCTGCACATTGAATACAGTGAGTAAAAAAGCGGTTGCTGCAGAAGAATGGTATCCCTGGTTTGGATTGACGGCCGCCCCGGATATTGCCATGGCAGTCCCTATACCAGGCCCGTCATCTTTAAATGCATAGTCTTTGGTTTGGCGATAGGCATAATCATACGACTTGGTTTTTGTATCTGCAGAAGGTTTGAGCATGCTAAAATCGAACCCGCAATACAATGGTGTGAATACAAATGATTCCGCTTTGCGGTCCTGGCGATCCAGATCGGTTACTTCTGATGCATTCAATGCTGCATTTAAAATAGGAAAAGGCCCGTAATATCCATTGGCATGGGTCATTTTTGATAATTTCTCATCATCGCGCATATCAAAACCGGTAAAAGGATTGGAGCTTTTTTGCCTGTCTGTACTACGCCTGGTAGCACCAAGATAAGCCCTGACCAACCGGTTGCGGTAAAAATGGTGCATAGAAAATTCATTTACACCCACCTGCCACGATAATGCTGATGCTATTGTAATACAAACCAGGGTAATAACCAAAATATAGAATTCGTCAAAATCTTTAAACGGTCCTGGGTGATCAAAAATTTTGAAATAAACAAAGTCATAAATCGGCCTGATAAGCCCTGGCAAAAAAATCAATAATCCTAACGCGAAAAGGTAAGGCCCCAGCAAAGCCAACACATTGGCGACTACCGAAAATGTTTGATTGCTATCTTTTTTACCGGAGCTGAGGTTACTGAATGCTGCTTTTACAGCAGCGAGTATCATGGCCAGCCAGCCACCTGTGGTTACCGTGCTTGCAACCGGGGCTGAGTGAAATAATGAAAAAATAAAATCTTTGCCAAGCAAAGCGGATACCGTAACCAATATCCACAAAAAAGAGGTACGGTGAATATATGCTCCCATTCTGCCCCACCACTCTCTTCTCTCATCCGGAAAATACCTGCCTAAAAAAGCCATGCGCACTACAAGCGTAACACTAAACACTTCCAGTACAAGCGGAAAACCCAGTATAAACTTTATCTCATTTATATGATCCATTAAAAAATGAGGCTTAAAATGCAAATGCTGCAACAATGACCATACTGCAGCAAGGCTTAGCAGGCTTACAAACGCTGTTGCCAGTGCAGTGCCGATGAGCAGCGACCATGTTTGTGTTTCACGCCACAGTTTGTTTTTGGTTCTTAGTAAATCACGAATACAATCTGCATATTTGCCCAATAAAGCAACTATCATTAATGCGGCGGCATTTACAATGGCTGCTGGCATCAATGCAAAAACTTTCTGATCGAACGACAGATTTTGCTTTCCATTATAATACCATTTTGAACAAAGCCATATGCTTATACAATAGGCGCCTAAAAACGCAACTGCCAGAATTATTCTGCTGAACCAATTGGTTTGTTCCTTACCAATTTTTAAAATCCTGATCTGCGGACTGTGATAGGCGTGCATGCCAAAGCCTGCCACAAATGAAACCGGTATAAGCGCCACCATGCTCCAAATGATTACATGGATTAAAGTATAATTCATGGTAAGGCCTGCAAGATGGCACCAGGCAATAAAAACCAGGTTGCCAAAGAATAGCAGCGATAACAATGTTAAAAGAATAATTGCCTGGTTAAGCAGGGTGTTGCGCAGCCATGTAACGCCAACCGTCCACGCGTCTGCAGACATTAAACTGGCATTGGGTGCGAAATAATTGCTGAACATTCTTAGCCATTTGATTGGCCTTAATTCTTCGCCGGCAGGTTCGGGCGACTTGTCCGGACAAAGCCTGTTGGTGACTTTTACAGCAGAACCATCGCGCTTGATCCAGGCGGCAAGCCAGCTGCCAATATAGCCACCACCAGAAACGGTTGATAAATAATCAAATTTCTTAAGGAGGTTATTTTTTGCAAGCCCCTGTAAAATGCCGAGATTAAATGTTGCCGAACGTATACCGCCACCGGAAAAAGCAAGTGCAGTAACACCACCCATTCGCCGGGCTTTTTCAAATGGATCGCACGCGTTGGGCGGATTTCTATCCCCGGGTTGGTCAGGCTTTTGTGGCAACGCTACCTGTTCTTCTTTGCCCCGCTGTTTACGGTTCGCAAATATTTCGTTTAACTCTGCTGTAAAAATCTGCTCAAACGACAGCGGTACTTTATTTTTTACAAGCTCATCGAGAAGCCGCTTATCGGAAACCAGTAAATCTTTTGCAGCTTCATTGAAATTATTTTTTTCTTTGTATGTATGCAGCCATTTGACTGTTTTGTTATCAAAAAAATTGGCCGGTTTTGCCTGCTTCATTTTCCATACCTGCAAAATTCTTTGTTGGTAAGCGCTTAAATTTCCTGCACCCAACGCCAGCACAATTTGGATCGGTAAATATTCCATTGCCGTTGCCAACTCTACCCGCTCGTCCGGATACTCATACAAAATTGCACAAATGAACTGTCGCCATTTAAATGGCGTGGGATAATCTCCGTTTTTTTCGTGGAGCTCCGCCAGGCCTTTATCAAGGTTTCTATTTATCCAGTAAGCCATATTTACAGATAATGAAACAGCATAGCTTAAACAGATTTCTTTAGTTGTTCCATCGTCTGCATCTCTGCCGTTAACCCAAAAAAGTTCTATTGCTTTTACAAAAAAACTATCATCTTTCGGCGGCTGGTGTTTCTCTTCGCTTATACCTGCTTCGGCATTGATTGATTCCCATAATGCATCATGAAATTTGTTGGGTTCAATACTCAAAACGCTGAAGTTTTCTTTAGCCTTTTCCAGTGCTATTGCGCCCCTTAATAAAGTGGTTTGGATGGCCGTAATAAAAGAAGTTGCGCGGGCGGTCAGGTCCATAATAGCGTTCATACCTTAAGGTTTTTGTTCGTTATTGCGGGGTTGGCTTTCAGAAGGTGGGCAAACTGGCTGAAACAATGCCGGTCATTAGGCAGGTTTACTAAAGTTACCGTGTTGATTTTGGGTCGCAATACCCTGTTTGTAGTATTTCAGGCAGACGGGGTGTGACGCTGATTGGAAATTGACCTAACTTTGGTGAAAGCGCTGGTTTATGAATAATAAACTAATATATTGGATACCCATAGTTGGGATATTTGTCAGCCTGGTGAATTATGATAAAGATAATGGGATGAATACTTTCTGGAATTTTTATCAGGCAGTAACGGTCATGGTATTTATTGCGTTCATGACACTTATATCGTTCTGAAAGCATATCGGTTCTATTGAAACCAGACGTGGAATACTGAAGAGATCACAGCACTCAGTAGGGGTTATTTATTTACACATAAGCGTCAGCTATTTTCCTTCATAGTTATTACAAAAACAAAAAAGGAAACTATCCATTTCTTTAAAACGCATTGATAATTTTTAGATGGAACACTATAAAACATTCCCCCGTTAACCCAAATAAATTCTATTGCTTTTACAAAAGACCTGTCATCTTTCGGCGGCTGGCTTTCCTCTTCGCTTATACCTGCTTCTGCATTGATTGAATTTCATAATGCGTTATGAAATTCGTTGAGCTCAATACTTAATATACTGACGTTTTCATTAGCCTTTTATAGTGGCATTCCCGACAAATAAACCAGGCGGCAGAAATGAAAACATAGCTGCCATTGATTTTTTTGAACCGGTTTGTTTCTTATCTTCATCGTACACCAGGCATACTGGCGCGCAAACGATTATCAAAACCGGTTACCGGATCCCAATTAACGAACCAGCCAATGATTAACATCAACCAGGAATTACAACCTTCCGATTTATCAGCATCGCTTCAACGCTTTTGGCAGATATCGGGGGAAAAAATAAAAAGTATAGAGCGGACGTACGATCTTTCAAAAGGATCACCTGTGTTTACTGTTAAAGGTCAATATACCACACGCGGGTGGACCGAATGGACACAGGGCTTTCAATTCGGCTCCGCCATTTTGCAATTTGATGCCACCGGCGAACCCTCCTTTCTTGCATCGGGCCGAAGGGACACCCTGGAAAGAATGGCTTCGCATATCAGTCATACCGGCGTTCATGACCATGGGTTTAACAATGTAAGCACTTATGGAAATTTATTGCGGCTGATGCGAGAAGGCAAAATTGAATTCAATGAATGGGAACAAAATTTTTATGAGCTTGCTTTAAAAATTTCGGGCGCCGTACAGGCCAGTCGCTGGACGGAAACAAAAAACGGCGGCTTTATTTATTCCTTCAATGGACCGCATTCTTTGTTTGTTGACACTATCCGTTCTTGCCGGGCACTGATGATAAGCCATCAGCTCGGACACACATTACAAGCGGAAAACGACAAAAAGATAAACCTGCTGGAGCGCAGCCTGCAACACTGCGCCGCTACAGCAACCTATTCCATTTATTATGGTGAGGGACGCGATAGCTATGATGTTTGGGGACGCACCGCCCACGAAAGCCTCTTCAATACCAGGGACGGCAATTACCGCGCGCCCAATTCGCAGCAGGGATATAGCGGGTTCAGTACCTGGACACGCGGCCTGGCATGGGCCATCTGTGGTTTTGCAGAAGAACTGGAATGCCTGCAAATTATTCCAAACATCGAAATGGAATCATTTGGCGGCATTACAATGATGGAGGGTATGATGTTGAAGGCAGCTATGGCAACGGCAGATTTCTACATCGCCAATACGCCCACTGATGGCGTGCCTTACTGGGACACTGGTGCGCCCAAACTATATAAACTGCCGGATTATCTTAACAAAACGTCAGACCCGTTTAACAATCAGGAGCCTGTAGACAGCTCGTCTGCAGCAATTGCAGCGCAAGGATTATTGCGCCTGGGCCGCTGGTTATTACAGCAAAATAAAGAAGCAGGCAATAAATACTGGCAGGCCGGGCTGACCGTTGTTCAGACGCTTCTGCAAGAACCCTATCTGAGTACCGACCCTCATCACCAGGGTTTGTTATTGCACTCAGTATATCACTGGCCTAACGGTTGGGACTATGTGCCGGAAGGCAGCGCAATCCCATACGGTGAATCCAGTATGTGGGGAGATTATCATATTCGTGAAGTAGCACTTTACCTAAGGAAACTAATAAATAAGGAACCTTATTATACTTTCTATAATTGTGTGAGCAATGGCCAAAATGCTAACTGATTTATCCAGACTGTGTGTGCATACCATCACCACCAAACCACTGCCCGTTGAAAAATCAGTTGAGTTGTTTGCTGCCGCCGGCATTGGTGGCATTACTGTATGGCGGGATGCTTTGGCAGGAAGAAATATACGGGCCACCGGAAAGTTACTCAGGGATGCAAACCTGCGCATCGTATCGCTTTGCAGGGGCGGCTTTTTTCCTGCACCGGATGCAGTTGGCCGCCAAAAGGCAATAGACGATAATTTAAAAGCAATAGATGAAGCATTTGAATTGGGCGCGCCATTGGTGGTACTGGTTTGCGGGTCGGTACCCGGACAATCCCTTTCAGAATCGCGCAAGCAAATACAGGATGGTATTGCAGCCTGCCTGCCCCGTGCAGCAGCGGCAGGCGTTACCCTGGCCATCGAACCATTGCATCCCATGTATGCAGGCGACCGGAGCGCAATTAATACGCTGGAGCAGGCAAACGATATGGCGGAAGCGCTGCACTCAGACTGGGTGGGCGTTGCGCTGGATGTGTATCATCTTTGGTGGGATCCCCATCTTGAAACACAAATCAGGCGCTGCGGCAGGAATGGAAACCTGTCTGCTTTTCATATCTGCGATTGGAAGACGCCCACATTGGATATGCTGAATGATCGCGGGCTGATGGGTGAAGGCTGTATTAATATCAAACAAATAAGGGGCTGGGTAGAAGAAGCAGGGTTTAATGGAATGTATGAAGCTGAAATCTTTTCCACTTTGTACTGGAAAGAAGACCAGGAAGCATTTTTACAAAAAATAAAACACGCATATTTACAGTGTACCTGAAAAAATAAGCTGTCAACAGACGCACCATTTTTTTGATGGAGAACGATTTGGGATTTACCGGTTGCGATACAAGATTGTCGATTAACGGCCTCAGAAAAAAGAAGAAACATTAATTAGCGGCGGGTGGTATTGTGCGGAGGGCTTATTTTCGGAAAAGAAATTGATTAGCATCTTTTAATAAATTTTACCATGACTCCATTAATTCACAAGGTGGGCATAATAATGAATGGTGTAACTGGCAGAATGGGCACCAACCAGCATTTGCTGCGCTCCATCTGCGAGATCATCAGACAGGGAGGTGTAAAAATAAGTGCCTCGGAATCGATCATGCCGGTTCCGGTTTTGGTGGGCCGCGATAGCGCAAAGTTGCAGACGCTGGCCGTACAAAGCGGCGTGAGTGCATTTACAACTGACCTGGATAGTGTGCTGGCCGATCCTGGTTATCAAATATATTTTGATGCGCAAACCACAGGACGGCGGGCGGCAGATGTACGCAAAGCCATCAGCGCCGGGAAACATATTTACTGCGAAAAGCCGGTGGCGGTAGATACGGCTACCGCCCTCCAACTCTATCATCTTTGCACAAAAGCCGGCCTCAAAAATGGTGTAGTACAGGATAAACTATGGTTGCCCGGACTGCGAAAAATTAAACGCCTTATCCAGACAGGTTTTTTCGGCGAAATACTATCCGTACGCGGAGAGTTTGGTTACTGGGTTTTTGAAGGACATACCATTGCTGCGCAAAGGCCCAGCTGGAACTACCGGAAAGAAGACGATGGCGGTATCATTGTAGACATGCTATGCCATTGGCGCTATGTGCTGGACGATATTTTTGGGAAGGTAAAAGCGGTTTCCTGTATTGGCGCCACCCATATTAAAGAGCGTGTGGATGAACAGGGTAAACCTTACAAATGCACAACTGATGACGCGGCATATGCCAGTTTTGAGCTGGACAATGGAGTCATCGCACATTTCAATTCTTCCTGGGCAACCAGGGTGCGCCGCGATGATTTGCTTACCCTGCAGGTAGACGGTACAAAGGGTTCTGCTGTAGCCGGCCTCCGCGAATGTTTTACCCAGCATTATGGCAATACGCCAAAGCCCGTGTGGAATCCGGATATACAGCAGCCCATCAATTTTTTTGAAGGGTGGTCAAAAATGCCGGAGCAGGAAGTGTATGAAAACGCATTCAAAGTGCAGTGGGAATTATTTCTAAAACATGTGGTGAAAGACGAACCTTTTCCCTGGAATTTGCACGAGGGCGCCAAGGGCGTGCAGTTGGCGGAAAAAGGCCTGGAAAGCTGGCAGAAGCGTTGCTGGATTGATATTCCGGATCTGGTGATATAACCTGGAACACGGATGACACGGATTGAACGGATAAACACGGATCTTTCCCTATAAAGGCAGACCCTATTGCTAATTTAAAGAAAGTGAAATGTACATACACAAAATATCCGCGTAAATCCATTTAATCCGTGTCATCCGTGTGCAATTGTCGTATTAATGGAACACGGATTGAATGGATTGGACAGATTTGCACGGATTATTATTGATCTGAAAGGAAAGCAACATATCCATACAAAAAATATCCGTGAAAATCCATTTAATCCGTGTCATCCGTGTGCAATTGTAACTCACCTTAAAATCATACAATGAAAAAGGTAGCATTAATAACCGGGGGCAGTCGTGGCATTGGCCTCGGCATTGCATCGCAACTGTTAAAAGACGGATTTGCTGTTGCCATTAACGGTGTGCGGCATTTTGAAATGGTTGCCGGTACAATAGAAGCATTAAAAAATGCCGGCGGTGAAGTGATGTATTGCAGGGGCGATATCAGTGTAGCAGCAGACCGGCACCAGGTGATTGAAGCAGTGAAAAATGCTTTCGGGCGTTTACACGTGCTCGTTAATAATGCGGGCATTGCACCCAAAGAGCGTAAAGATATACTGGAGGCGTCTGAAGAAAGTTTTACCACATTGATGGCCACTAACCTGCAGGGACCTTATTTTTTAACACAGGCAGTGGCCAACTGGATGATAGACCAACAAAAAAAAGATGACTCCTTTACTGGCAGCATCATCAATATCAGTTCCATTTCGTCTACCGTTGCCTCTGTAAACCGCGGCGAATATTGTATTGCCAAAGCCGGACTGAGCATGGCCACCAAATTATTCGCTACCAGACTGGGCGAATACAATATACCGGTATATGAAGTGTGCCCGGGCATCATTCGCACCGATATGACAGCAGGTGTAACCGAAAAGTACGACAAACTTATATCCGGTGGATTGACCTTGCAGCAACGCTGGGGCGAACCTTCGGATGTGGGAAAAGCCGTTTCCGCGTTGGCACTTGGTTATTTCCCGTATTCAAGCGGACAGGTGTTTATGGTAGACGGCGGAATGACGGTGCCGCGTTTGTAACAATCATTGAATGGCTAATTCTCCTTGCATGAATAAACACTCCGGATTAAGACAATTGTTTGCTTTACCCGTTATTGTAGCGGCACTTGGTTATATGGTTGACATGTATGACCTGTTCCTGTTTAATATCGTGCGCCTGCCAAGCCTTAAAGAACTGGGCCTGCAGGGCGAAGCATTGTTCAGCAAAGGGCTTTTCATACTGAATGTGCAAATGGCAGGAATGCTGATTGGCGGTATACTATGGGGCGTATTGGGGGATAAAAAAGGGCGGCTTTCCGTTCTTTTTGGATCGATACTTTTGTATTCCCTGGCCAATATCGCCAATGGTTTTGTGCATTCATTCGATCAATACCTGGTGCTTCGCTTTATTGCCGGCGTAGGACTGGCCGGAGAGCTGGGTGCAGGCATTACCCTGGTATCTGAAATACTGCCGAAACAGATACGCGGTTATGGTACAACGTTAGTAGCCACTACCGGGCTGCTAGGTGCTATCCTGGCATATTTTGTATCAGCTGTTTTTTCCTGGCGCACGTCCTATTTTGTTGGTGGCGGCCTGGGCCTGCTGCTACTGGCATTCCGGGTTGGCATACTTGAATCCGGCATGTTTGTACACACTAAAAACATGGTTCAAAAACGAGGCAATTTTCTGCTATTGCTTTCTAACCGCAAAAGAATTTCAAAGTATTTGCGTGCCATCCTTATTGGTATTCCTATCTGGTTTGTTACAGGCGTGCTTATTTTCTTCTCCCCCGAGTTTGGCCAGGCATTGGGCATCAGCGAACCGGTGAATGCCGGTAAAGCAGTGATGCTGGCATTTTCCGGGCAGGTGGCGGGCGACCTGGTGAGCGGCTACCTGAGCCAGGTATTGCAAAGCAGGAAAAAAGGAATGACCATTTTTATACTGGGTTCATTCTGTATGATGATAGTCTATCTTTTTGCGGGCCACAGCCTGTTTGCGTTTTATATGATTTGCGCTTGCCTTGGTTTTTTCAATGGCTACTGGACCCTGTTTGTTACCATTGCAGCAGAATTGTTTGGCACTGATATCCGCGCCACCGTTGCCACCACCGTTCCAAATTTTGTACGTGCTTCGGTGATTCCCATTTCGGCTTTTTTTCTATTTGCAAAAAAACATTTCGGCCTGATCAATGGCGCTTTATTGACTGCCAGCCTGGTGGTGCTGATAGCGCTGGCCGCATTGTGGAAACTGGAAGAGACCTTTACGAAGGAATTGGATTATACGGAGGGAGGGTAAACCCCCGACCCCTAAAGGGGGGTTGATGGATTTTTGTAAAATAAGGGAGCATATTTCGTTTCACTTTCAGTTGTTTTTGCTTCTCCTTCATTCGTGCCTTTAGTTGTCGGTTTTTCTTCTAAACCATCTAAATCAATTGCCCAGATCGGCATACCTCATTGTCATTCTCTTTGCTATTGAAGCTATAGCGGTATCCGGAGTTTGGCTGCTGCCCGCTTCTATTAATTAATACAAAATCAAACGGTGAATAATCACTAGTTGTTACGACATCCGCAAGCGGATTGACAATGCCGGGTCCCGAAGTTGAAGGGCACGGATCTCCGGGTATTGACCACCCAGACGCGTTAAATATATCTTTAGATAATCACCACAAAAACGTTATTTACCCCACGTTCTAACTCGACGCCTATAGGCATTTCTAAGTAAGGGATTATAGATAAGTCGTAGTTAACAATGGTGTTTACATCGTAAAACATTGAATTGCCAGGATTATCCACATACTCTTGGGTCTCAGTACCAGAAAAGAATCTCCATCCGCTATCAGCTTCAAATTGTGGTACTTCTCTGTACATATATTTGACCGGCAATCCCTCCACTGTTATTTTATCAGAAGCGAGACAAGCGCCCATTGGTTTAATTAAAGTTTTCAAAGAATCTTTCGAAAGGAAGAATTTTTTTTCGCTCATAAAACTTTTATGTTTAATCCTTTTTTTCATGTTTGCGACTAAAATAGCCTTTAAACTTGTTTGTTTTAAGGCTTGTATAGTTTGTTGAAAACCAAGTTTACAACAGCAGGATTTAAGCCTGAGATTCACATACCAAAAATATATTTTATCAACCCTGTAAGTTTAGGGTTCATTTTGCAACTTATATCAATAGTATGGAAAAAGCTTTTTTACACGCGATCCAGGATAACCAGAAAATAATATTCAAAGTTTGCAAGATATACCGGAACAGCAAGGAAGATCAGGAAGACCTTTTCCAGGAAATCGTTTACCAGCTTTGGAAATCCTATCCGCAATTTAGGGCTGCATCAAAACTATCAACATGGATATACAGGATAGCACTTAACACGGCTATGGCTGTGTATCGAAAGGCCGCAATCCCGATTAATTATTACCCGGAAATACCGGGACAGCATGCCAATCCGGAAAACATTGATACGGAAAAAGAAGCGAAGCTGTTTTATGCGCTCCGCCAGCTGAACGATGCAGATAAAGCAATCATAGCCCTTTACCTGGATGATTTCAGCTACCAGGAAATCGCTGCTATTACCGGAATTACCGGGAACCATGCAGGCGTCCGCTTAAACCGTATAAAAAATAAACTAAAACAAATCATCAAATGAATGAATTAAATGAATTGAAAGATGACTGGCAGAAAATGACCGGCTCTTATAAATCCGGGACTGAGTTGCTGAAGATGACAAAGATAAATAATCATCCAACTTTTAAGAAACTCAGGCTAAAATTACTGATAGAGGTTATTTCCATATCCGCTTTACTATTGGTCTATTATGATGCATTTGACGGTGACCGTAAGCCCCTGTATGCGAATCTTTTGCTGGTAATCAGTATGGTATTGTATATTATTACAGGTATCCTGGGGTATAGGTCGATGCAAAATCCCGTTGAGGGACCTGATTTGAAAACCTCTCTCCGGAATAATTTGTCCCGGGTCATTGGTTTATCAAAGTATGCAATGCTTTTTTCATTGCTGTACACCGTATGCCTATTGATATTTTTTACTTCGACCATTCATTTTACAAAAGAAAAAGCTTTCTTGTTGCTGGGGCTCATTATAATTTTATCACAACTCTTACTGTGGTCTTACAGAATCTGGCGCAATCGTATCAAAAACCTGGAAAGACAGGCGACCGATTTAGAATCCCCTGAAAATATATAGCATCCCTGATGGTCGGATGATGAAGCGTTTTTCCTGCAGCTAATACTTGGGCCACCGTAGTTCAATTAAAAAATATTGCAGTGTTTATTCCATTGCCAGTGGAAATTCGCTCATGTTGTTTATAATCAGACAGACAATAAACTCCCAAAGAGTCAAAATATATTTTAGCACGACAAAAGATGGTTAGGTTAGTGTTTCAAAAAGTCCTGGCTAACGCGCTGTATTATGCCGGATGCCCATCAAAAATATCACGCGAACATTATCTGGGTAAAATAGGGGCAAGGGGTAAACATTTATTGCTTTATTATTTTATAATTAACTTGGAAATCTGATTCATTTTATTATATATTTGAGAGAGACCCATGCTTTTTATAAACATACGCTTGAATACGATTTTATAACACTGGTACTGTGCTTTAGCGTTTAGTTTTAAATGATGTTTTATCAGGTCGCTGTTTAGGATTTTATCTCTTTACGACTCGAATTGACTTTGCTTCAAAAGAACCTTATGATTAAAAGACAGCTATATTTTGTCGCTGTAATAACTTTCTTATTATTTGCAGTACCTCAGTGCAAAAAAAATAAGTTCAATCCTTCTCTTCCACTTATAACCACTATTGGTGCGAATACTTTTGGTTGTAAAATAAACGGAAAAATTTTTGTGCCAAGGGACGGCAGGGGTAAGCCTGGTCTTTTCGTTCAGTACGAGAATCTGGGAATAGGTTCGGGAGGGGGCTGGTATTTAAATATTCCAGCCGTAGATTGGGCATCCAAACCAAATTCCGGTGTTAGCATTGAAACGGATAGTTTGTTGCTAAGGGAAGGAATGTCGTACCCGATTGGCAGAAATAAAGGCATGGTCCGGACATTCTATTTAATAGGTACTGAGAATGGCGGGGTTGATATTTACGATAAACTTGAAACTGATACTGGTAGTTTGCATATTCAGAGGTTTGATCAGGTTAACAGGATCCTGTCTGGTGTATTTTCTTTTAGTGCAACCAATGGAAACGGACAAAAAGTATATGTTACTGACGGAAGGTTTGATTTGCAATACTGAGATACCAAAACGACCGAACTGATCCGTTCACGCAATATATCGACTATTGAGTACAAACTTCATAATTATCCTGCGTGAGCGATTTATTGTTGAGCGTTATGAAATATTGGTTATCCTGGACATTGATGCAGTCTTTTATCTGCCCGGCAGGCAGACCACAAAGCAATTTCCGGGATTTCTATCAACGCGTTTTCAGGCAATGGTAGAGCCTGGGGCTGTTTATCAAAAGAAAAAATGCGGTCAAGCTAGAACTTTTACCGGCATTTATACTTTGTGCGGCAGTATTTTCTCAGTGGGGTAAAAAGCCACTATCGGTCAGCGCTTTCCAGATAAGGATATCCAAATCTGAAATATAATTACTGGCTACAGGACGATAGGTGTTAATCAGTAAGGCCCAGCTGTAGCCGTTCTGTGCCCGAACAAATTCGGAAGTGGAACCAACTATCTGTGATATACAATACCAGTTTTTACTGTCATCGCTCAAGGACCATCCGCATGCAAAATGCGGATTTAATTTTGAAGGCGTAAACATTAGCTTCTTTGTACTGCTATCCAGGTTATCTGTGGTGATAAATTTTACAAGATCCTTTGCCGAGCCAGCCACCCTGTGCAGGCGGCCGATCTCGAAAAAAAGAAGTCATCATCCAGTTCGTCATAGCTAAAAGGAATGTTAGTATCTTCTTTGTAACATATCACTTCGTTTTTTTTCTTATCAGATTCGGTATCACCAGTGATGCACATGGCTTCAATACCGGCTGATTTCAGTACATTTTGCGTGACGAAATCTGCATATGGTTGTCCGCTAACTTTTTCGATAACCATACCTAAAACAAAATAACCAAACTTCGAATATGCGAATTGCGACCCAGGCGCTGCTTTAAGCGGAACATGATCAAGGGTAATCCCTAACAACTTTGCCTTATCAACAGAAGCAGATCTCAACACAGGAAGAAATACGGGATCATCATTGCCAGCCCAGCCGCCTGCAGAATGTTGTAAAAGGTCATATACGGTAATGTCCGTAATACCTTTTGAATACGGTGGTGTGCCATAATCGTTTTTCAAAATACCGCTGTTGCCAAAGATTTTAGCTGTCATTGACAGTTTGCCTGCCTTGATCAATTGCATAACAGCCATTGAAGTAATCGTGCAGGAAATATCTCCTACCCGGAATAAGCTTTCCGTTGTTACCTCGAGTTTTTTTGCCTTATCAGCATATCCATATCCTTTTGCATAGAAGAGTTGGCCGTTTTTCGCAAGGGCAAGAGACATTCCCGGGATATGGTATTTACACATGAATTGTACAACAGGGCTGTCAATTTGGAGAATGGCGCCCGGTGCTTTTTTTTGTTTGGAAAGCGTCGATTCCCATGTATTGCCGTCGTTTGAGCAGGCAACAATAAAAAATAAAGTGACTATGGGAAAAAACGTTAACAGTGGTTTTACTGACATGGCCCGGATACATATTTAGGGATTGAATGACTGGCGAAACAAGGCTTGTGCCACCTTTTAAGTGCCTGACTAACAATTATTCTACCGGGCAGATCCTATCACTGCTGTTCATTAACGCACACCCGCCTGTACGATAATAAACATTTACAAATGTGCACACAGCTAACTGTCGTCAATCAAAAACCGATGAAAGAACACAGCTAAGATGAAACTCCTGTTAGCCAATCATCCTTTCCATTATTGATCCATGCTTCCATGTCTTCAGGAATCCACAATATTTTTTCTACATGCGGATTGGACAACAATATCTTCTTCAAGGAAACAATACGTGAATCAGACTTTTCAATATTTTTTTCTGCGCCATAGAATTGCCACCCATCTCTTGAATGATAGACATACACAACTTTAGATTTGAATTCAATTACATATTTTGTAGTAATAACTGCTTGATTGAGATCCATTTTTCTAGTTCCTAGATTTTTTAATATTGGAACCTTTGCCCTTATCTTAATATTCGAGTTACTATTTGCACCAGGAGACACTGTTTTGTTTTTTGGATTTCGCGGGGTGTCATGATCTAGTTGTGCACTATTCATATCTGCAGGAACTCCCATTTTATCATTTACCTTTGTAAGGATAGTTCATGCAGAGTAAAAATGAGTAAGCTATCAGAAACTTCAAAGTTCTTTATAGAGTAAAAAAATTTGGTGCCTGATTTACAGACACATAATTCAAATCGAGTGATCCCGCTGGGACTCGGACCCAGGACCCTCCCGATTAAAAATCGGGATGCTCTACCAACTGAACTACGGAATAAAATCATGTATTGCCAGGAGCTTGTTTGATAAGCTGTTCAATATATTTCCGGCTTTTCATTCTCTTAATGTATGCTTCCCGCTTTTTTGCCTCAGGAAGCGTTTCGAAATACTCTTTCTACACCAATAACCACGGTATTCCCAGGCTGGTGAATTTTGAATGACCGATATTGTGCTCATAGAAGCGCCGGTCCATATCAGTACAAGCTCCTGCATAATACTTGTTGAGCTTTGCAGAAAATAAAATATAGGTATTAGGCATAAAAAAAGCCCATAAACTTGTTTGTTTAAAGGCTTTGTGATCCCGCTGGGACTCGGACCCAGGACCCATACATTAAAAGTGTATTGCTCTACCAACTGAGCTACGGAATCATCCCTTTTTTGGGAGTGCAAAAATAAGGATTCTGGCTTCCGCACCAAATTTTATACTGTATTTTATTCATCTTGTTTCCACACGTGTTTATAAACGCCTGTTATTGCCCTTATAACACGCCTTTGTGATGACGCTTAATTAGAGTAGGTTTGCCAAAATATCACCGCTTTTATCTTATGACTTCTTTTTTCAACGATAAAGTAGTTGCCATTACAGGCGGAACAGACGGTATCGGCAAAGCCCTGGTAGACGCCCTGGTAAAAGCCGGCGCCAAAGTAGCCACCTGCGCCCGCAACCACGATAAAATATACAACCTCCAGCTGGAATATACCAATGTATTGCTCCACGCCATCGTTTGCGATGTAAGCAAAGAACAGGATTGCAGGCGTTTCATTGATTCCACCATTGAAACATTTGGCGGTATCGATATACTTATCAATAATGCCGGCGTTTCCATGCATGCCCTGGTAAATGATACCGATGTGGAAGTCATCCGCAAAGTAATGGACATCAATTTTTATGGCAGTGTATATTGTACCAAGTTCGCCCTGCCCTCACTCCTTAAAAACAAAGGCATTGTGGTAGGCGTTTCTTCCATTGCCGGTTACCGCGGACTGCCCGGCCGCAGCGGATATTCTGCTTCCAAATTTGCATTGCAGGGATGGCTGGAATCGCTCCGCACAGAACTCCTGGAAAAAGAGGTGCATGTAATGTGGGTATGCCCCGGTTTTACCACTTCCAATATCCGCAATGCCGCACTGAATGAAGAAGGCAAAGCGCAGGGAGAATCACCCATGGATGAAGATAAGATGATGAGCGCCGCAGAATGCGCCCGCCACATTGTGGATGCCATTGAAAAAAAGAAACGTACGCTGGTTCTCACCTTCACCGGCAAACGCACGGTATTCCTGAATAAATTCTTTCCCGGACTGGCGGATAAGTTTACCTATAATTTTTTCTTTAAAAATGGCAAACTGGTGAAATGATGAACGTGAATCGTGAGGCGTCAGGCGTGAGACGTCAGACATTAGCCACGCAAAAGTTGCCGCAAACAACTCACGCCTCTCGTCTCACGTCTCACGACAACGCCTCACGACAACGCCTCTCGAAAAAAAAATATCCATTAAAAAAATGCCTTTAGTTACCCTCACATCAGATATCGGTTTCCAGGATTACCTGGTGGGGGCCGCCAAAGGACGATTGCTCCAAATAAACCCGGCATTTACCCTTGCAGATATCACCCACCTCCTGCCCCCGTTCAATTATACTCAGTCAGCCTATATCTGCCGGAACGCCATAAAAAATTTCCCTTCCCATACATTCCATATCATACTGGTCAACCTTTTTGAACATAAAACGGAAAACCTGTTGCTCGCTTTTTATGAAGACCAGTATATCCTTTGCGCAGACAATGGCCTGCTGACCATGATCGCCGAAGGCAAGCCCGAAATCATTATCCGCTTACGGGCCGATAAATTGAAAATTAAAAACACTCTTTATTGCATCGATGTCATGGGCCGGGCCATACAGTCCATCCACGAAGGCAAAAGACTGCAGGATATTGGCGAACCAGACCCTCCAATTACAGAGAAAAATCATTTAAGGCCTTTCACGGCGCCCGATAGCATGGAAGGACAAATCATTTTTATCGATAATTTTGAAAATGTTATCGTAAACATCACCCGTGAACAGTTTGACGCGCAACGCAATAACCGCCGGTTCCGGATAGAAACCAGGCGCAACGACCATATAGAGACCCTGAGCCAATCTTATGCAGATGTACCCGAAGGCGAAAAACTGGCTTTATTCAATTCGGCCGGCTACCTGGAAATAGCCATCAATAAAGGCAATGCCGCCGGCCTGCTGTTTGGCCTGATGGGCTATAAAGAAGAACCGGCCAATGCCTACCTGCAAAACCGGCTGTTTTACAACGTAGTGAAGATCTATTTTGAGTAAGCGGTTAGCTTTTAGCTGTTAGCTATTAGCCTTTCCGCGGTTGGGTAGTTAAAAGCACTAATAGCTTTTAGCTGTTAGCTATTAACCGGTTCCGCGGTCGGGTAATTAAAAGCACTAATAGCTAAAAGCTAATAGCTAAGAGCTAACCGCTAACAGCTGCTCCCAAAAATCTTCCGTTAAAAAATGAGCCCCGTACTATTCTTTACCCTTAGACCGTTATATTTGCCCCACTTTTTCAAAACCAATGCATTATGAATTTCAAGCGAGTTAACAACATTACAGGCTGGATAGTGTGCGCCATAGCCTGTACCGTGTATATTATGACCATGGAAGCTACCGGCAGCTTCTGGGACTGCGGCGAGTTTATATCCAGTACATTCAAAATGCAGGTACCCCACCCCCCCGGCGCCCCCCTGTTTGTAATGCTCGGCCGCCTGTTTATCGTGGTTTTCCAGGGCCTTTTTGGCGGAAGCCCCGAAAGCGCCGCCCGCTCCGTTAACCTCATGACCGCCCTCGCCAGCGGATTTACCATACTTTTCCTGTTCTGGACCATTACCCACTTTGCGCGCAAGATTGTAATTACCAGCACCACCGCCGTACCCACCCGTGAACAGCTTTTTTCTATCATGGCCGCCGGCGTTGTTGGCGCACTTGCATACACATTCAGCGATTCATTCTGGTTCAGCGCCGTAGAAGGCGAGGTATATGGTATGTCTTCCCTGTTTACCGCCCTTGTTTTCTGGGCGATGCTTAAATGGGAACACAGCGCCGACCAGCCAGGCGCCGATAAATGGATCATTTTTATCTTTTTCCTGATGGGATTATCCATCGGCGTGCATTTGCTGGGCTTGCTCACCATACCAGCCATTGTAATGATCTATTATTTCAAAAGATACAAAGCAACACCCTGGGGCACTTTCTGGGCCTTTGTGGTTGGATGTGTTGTCACCGGCTTTGTGCAGAAATTTGTAATCCAGTACACCGTTGCGGGCGCTGGTAAATTTGATATCTGGTTTGTAAACAGCATGAACATGCCATTTTTCTCGGGTTTCATTTTTTATTTTGCGGCACTGGCAGCGCTGTTTATATGGGCATTGAATTTTAAGGAAATAAACATCAATAAAACAAAACTGATCATCTTCCTGGTTCTCTTTTTTCTGCTTCTGCTTTTCCCCTTTATCACGGCTGCGCCCGGTGTTGGATTACGTTTGCTGAAAATTCTGCTGATAAGTGGTGTCACTGTGGCAATTGGGTATGTGCTTAAACCAGGCGGTCTGCATAAATTAAAACTGGGTATCTGGTGTTTTGCGTTTATGCTGCTGGGTTACTCCACCTATGTAACCACTATGATTCGCTCTAATGCCAACCCCGCCGTGGATATGTACAATGTAGACAATCCCAACTCACTGGTAGGCTACCTCGGTCGCGACCAGTACGGAGATTTTCCACTGATATATGGACAAGTGTTTACCGCCAGGCCGGAATCATACCAGGAAACCGACATGAAATACACCAAAGGCAAGGATAAATACATTGAAATCGGGTACGACCAAAAACCGGTGTACGCAGCAGAAGACCAGATGATATTTCCGCGGGTATGGGATGCCAGCAACGACCAGGGACATGCCAACTTCTATAAGGAATATTTAGGGCTGGCGGATGGCGAAAAACCGACTTTCGGCAATAACCTCGACTTCTTTTTCAGGTACCAGCTCTCCTGGATGTATGGACGCTATTTTCTCTGGAACTTTGCCGGCAAACAAAACGACATACAGGGCTTTGCACAGGGCAATCCCAGGGACGGCAACTGGTTAACCGGTATCCCGTTTTTCGACAGTGGCATACTCGGCCTGGGTAACCAGGATAATATGCCAGACAGCATTAAACACAACAAAGCAAATAATAAACTTTTTGGCCTGCCTTTTATACTGGGTATCATTGGCATGGTGTTTCATTATTTCAATAACCGTAAAGATTTCCTGGTATCCGGGTTACTGTTCTTTTTTACCGGCCTGGCCATTGTATTTTATCTTAACCAGGCAGGCAATCAGCCAAGGGAACGTGACTATGCGTATGTGGGTTCATTCTATGCATTTGCCATCTGGATTGGGCTGGGCGTACTGCAGATAAAAGAATGGCTGCAAAATAAACTCAGTCCCAACGTTTCGGGCATTATCGCCTTTGGCGTTTGTATGCTGGCCGTTCCGGTGCTGATGGGCCAGCAGGAATGGGACGATCATGACAGGAGCAGAAAAGTACTTGCAAGGGATCTTGCAAAAGATTACCTGGAAAGCTGTGCCCCCAATGCCATCCTGTTTACCTATGGCGATAACGATACCTACCCGCTCTGGTATGCACAGGAAGTGGAAGGCATCCGTCCCGATATACGCGTAATCAACAACAGCTTGCTGGGCATCGACTGGTACATTAACCAGCTGCGTTATAAAGTAAACAGCAGCGACCCCATAGATGTAATCTGGGACGAAAAAAAGATTGAAGGCAACAACCGCAACTATGTTTACATTAATCCGAGACAAGACCTTAGCCAGACAGCTTACTATGATGTCTATACGCTAATGAAAGATTTTGTTGGAAGCGATGACCCCAATAATAAAGTCACCACAGATGGTGGCGAAGCACTCAGCTATTTACCCACCCGCAGGCTGAAACTGGACGTAGATGAAAAAACAGTGCGGTCCAATGGCACCGTAAACCCTCAGGATACTGTAGCCACCGAAGTAGATTTTGAATTGCAGAAAAATAAAACCATCCTCTTTAAAAACGACCTGGCCATCATCAATATCATTGCAGCCAATAAATGGAAGCGCCCTATTTATTTTACGGCGCCGTATACCGGCCAGGAACTGGGGTTGGCGAATTATCTGCGCAAAGACGGTCTTACTTACCGCCTGGTGCCGGTTAAAAACAATACCGGTATCAACTTAGAATGGCTGGTGGATAAGCTGCAACACAAATATGGTTTTGGCAGCGCCGATAAAAAAGGTGTTTATTTTGATGAACAAAACCGCGTACACCTCAACAGCATCCGGGGCGCCTATGCAGACGGAGCCGCAGGAATGGCAGAAGAAGGCAAAAAAGACGAAGCAAAGAAATTGCTTGATATGGCAGACAAACATATCCTCGAAGAAAATATGCCGTATGCCATGGTAAGCAAAAATAACCAGCACAATTATTTTACGCTGCGTTTCCTGGAGGCATGCTATAAAAGCGATTACAAGCAACTGGCAGACCATGTATCAAAAGCACTGCACAAAGATTTAGACCAACAGATGAAGTATTACCAGTTGCTGCCGGAAGGCAAACAGCAGGCCATGCAGCAGGAAGTACAGGGCACACAGCAAATGCTGCAAATGCTGACCGCAATAGACGGACAATACAAAGGCAGCACCCTGAGTGGCAATAGTGAAATAGAAAAAATTATCGGCAGCGGCGGAGACAGCGGCGCCAAAAAGAAATAAACGTTTTATAAAACACCTGTTACACCATTTTTTTTTAGAACCCGCCACCCGGCGGGTTTTTTTATACAACCAATTTACAATTACGTTGTTATGATAGTTTCCGGGCAATGGCACACTGCTGCCGGCCCGATTAAAATGATGCTGATGATAAATTAAGTGTGCTCCCCGGTTGCCTGCCCATTCGCTCCAAATATCTTAATTTGTTATTGTATTATTTGATGGAAACGCAGTACCAAAAGTTGTAAATTACAGTGTATGAGAGGCTATTTCTTTTCAAAATTCGATCCCAGCCAGGAGGGTAAAACCCCATTTGATAAACTGATGGACCTGTTTATGCAGCTGCTCACCTATACCAGTGGCGATGTGGGCGAAGCATTGCAATGGCTGAATGAACTGGACAGGCAGTTTGAACTCACCAACCCGGAATACGGCATGGGTGATTTTATAGATGATCTGAAAAACAAGGGTTATATAGACGAGAACAAACAAACCGGCGAAATAAAGATTACGCCAAAAACCGAACAGGGCATCCGAAAGAAAAGCCTGGAAGAAATCTTTGGTAAGCTGAAAAAAACAAAACAGGGCGATCACAATACGCGAAAACCCGGACAGGGAGATGAAATCAGTCCGGACAGCAGGCCTTACCAGTTTGGCGATATGCTGGAACAGATAGATTTTACAGAATCCATCCGCAATGCACAGATTAATCATGGGCTGGATAGTTTTTCCATGCAGGAAGATGATCTGCAGATCCGGGAAACCGATTTTAAATCGCAGACTTCCACTGTACTCATGATTGATATTTCTCATTCCATGATCCTTTATGGCGAAGACAGGATAACGCCTGCCAAGAAAGTTGCCATGGCACTGAGTGAACTGATCACTACCAAATACCCGAAAGACACGCTTGATATTGTAGTGTTTGGCAATGATGCATGGCCGGTAGAGATAAAAGATTTGCCCTACCTGCAGGTAGGCCCCTATCATACCAATACCATTGCCGGGCTTGAACTGGCCATGGATATATTAAGAAGGCGGCGCAACCCCAACAAACAGATCTTTATGATTACCGATGGCAAGCCAACCTGTTTGAAAGTGGGTAAAAAATATTATAAAAACAGTTTTGGTTTAGACCGAAAGATAACTTCGCGCTGCCTGAACCTGGCTGCACAATGCAAAAAACTGAAGATACCCATTACCACCTTTATGATTGCTTCCGACCCTTACCTGCAACGGTTTGTAAATGAATTTACAGAAACCAATAATGGTAAGGCATTTTTTGCCTCCCTGGACGGCCTGGGGGCATTTATCTTTAAAGATTTTGAAAGCGGGAAAAGAAAAACGGTTTACTGATAATTTCATGCAGGGGTGATGTGAAACGGTGCACACAGCCATCATTACCTGTATTGATAAATTAATCTGGTATTGCGTTTGCTTCAGTCCGTTACAATCACTTTGCTGCTGTTTACAACAGCGTTCCGCAAAGAAAAATGAATAACACGAATTGTTTACCGGATCCGCTTACCGGACGCGGTAAAAAACAAAAAAATTGACATTATAAAATATACAATGGATATTAAAAAGATTACCACATTAGGCCAATTGAAGAAAAGCGGTTACCAGTCAAAATCGGTGAAGGAAGAAATTCGTACCAACCTGATCGCCAGACTGCAAAACAAGGAATCTACATTTCCGGGCATTATCGGTTATGAAGATTCTGTTATTCCCGATACAGAAAGAGCATTGCTGAGCAAACACAATATTCTGTTCCTGGGTTTGCGCGGCCAGGCAAAAACACGTATGGCCAGGCAAATGACAGAACTGCTGGATGAATGGATTCCATTTATTGCGGGTAGTGAGATTAACGACGATCCGCTGAAACCCATTTCAAAATACGCCATTGACCAGATTGCGGCGCATGCCGATGAAACACCCATTCAATGGATGCACCGCAGCGAACGTTATGGAGAGAAACTGGCAACGCCCGATGTAAGTGTGGCCGATCTCATTGGCGATATAGACCCCATCAAAGCAGCCAACCTGCGGCTCAGTTTTGCTGACGAACGTGTTATCCATTACGGCATCATACCCAAAAGCAACCGCAGCATTTTTGTTATCAATGAAATACCCGATTTGCAGGCACGTATACAAGTAGCCCTGTTTAATATTCTGGAAGAAGGCGATATACAGATACGCGGTTTTAAATTGCGGTTGCCGCTCGACATCCTGTTTGTTTTTACCGCCAACCCCGAAGATTATACCAACCGTGGTTCTATTGTAACACCGCTTAAAGACAGGATAGAAAGCCAGATATTGACCCATTACCCGAAAAACCTGGAAATATCGCTGGCCATTACCGAACAGGAAGCAGAGATACATGCAGATCAGAAAGACAAAGTAAAGATCAGCGACCTGGTGAAACGCCTCATTGAACAGGTAGCCTTTGAAGCAAGGAACAATGAATATGTTGACAAAAAAAGCGGGGTCTCCGCACGGTTAACCATAGCCGCTTTTGAAAATGCGGTCAGTGCAGCAGAGAGAAGGGCCATTCTCAACAATGAAAAGCAAACCCAGGTATGGGTAAGCGACCTGGCAGGCATCATACCTTCCATTACCGGTAAAATAGAACTGGTATACGAGGGAGAGCAGGAAGGGCCGTTCCAGGTGGCCATGAACCTGATGGACAAAGCCGTGCGTACACAGTTTGTACAATACTTCCCCAACCCGGAAACATTTAAGAAGCGTAGATCCAGCGGCAAGGAATCTGCCAAAGAACCGGAAAACCCGTATAAATCCATCAGCCGCTGGTTCGATGGTGGCAATGCAACCGATATGCCTTTTAGTTTAACAGATAAAAACAAACTGATTGAACTTTATAAGGTAGATGGTCTGCATGCCATAGTAAAAAAATATTTCCCGCATGCCAATGAAATGGAAGCTGCCCTGCTCATGGAATTTGTTCTTCATGGACTGGCCTCTTATTCGCTTATCAGCAAAAAGGTAGTTGAAAACAGGATTGAATTCAAAGACCTGATTGGCTCCATGGTAAACCTGGGTACCGGCAGCTTTAACAGCGAGACAGACTTTGACAGCGAAGATCTCAGCTGATACAATAATTTTTACGACCCCTTAAAATGATTGATTATAACAACCGGATATTCCGTTCCGTTTCCAATTCGGCCAATGGTGAAGTAAGCAATGAAACACTTTTTTATTACAAACAGCAGGGGTTTCATATAACGGCGGTGTATAGGGGCGGCAATATTGCAGACGGCAGTCTCTCCGCTACTGCCGATGAGGCAGGCAATCTCAATATGCGGTACCAGCATGTAAATATCAACGGACAATTTTTAACCGGCACCTGCTACTCAAAACCGGAAATCATGCCCAACGGCAAAATAAGGCTGCACGAAAAATGGCAATGGACCTGCGGCGATTACAGCAGTGGGGAGTCAGTGATGGAGGAAGTGTAAACCCCCTGGCCCCCTAAAGGGGAGATTTGATCTAATCAACTTATACTAAACACAAAGATTGGCATTAGCAATCAAAAGCGAGAAATTCGCCCACCGTTTAACAACCAACTTATTTCTTTTAGTTAAAACTCCTTATTGAAAGCTAAATCTCCCCTCTAGGGAATTTGATCTAATCAAACTTATACTAAACACAAAGATTGGCATTAGCAATCTAAAGCGAGAAATTCGCCCTCCGTTTAACAACCAACTTATTTCTTTTAGTTAAAACTCCATATTGAAAGCTA